>JAAUYG010020184.1_pt1 | contig 11800 bp, 14 predicted proteins | sample 7278091 | NCBI WGS metagenome assembly JAAUYG01 (sample SAMN14350201, study PRJNA611818) | marine sediment metagenome | isolation source: surface marine sediment (0.6m) | place: French Polynesia: Moorea | collected 2018-08 | reverse complement strand
ACTGCTACTGCTACTACTACTACTACTACTACTACTACTACTACTACTACTACTACTACTACAGTAACTACTGTTGCTGCTGCTGCTGCTTCTGCTACTCCTAATCCGCTAATACTAATGATATACTGTTCTACACCAGGGAGGCCCGGGTGCAGACAGCACGATGTTTGGGAACTTTCATCTGATTGGGCCACTAGATGAAAACTTGAATCCCCGGGATAATGCATGGGTAAGAAGTGTTTATGGGTCGCGCCGATAGGTACATATGTCATTTTAGTGTAAGGGCTGTTTGGCAAACTGAAAAGCAGCAGGGTTTTATTTTATCAACATATATTCGCCTACTAAGGACTGTTCTTCGGATCAAACTGCATTTGCTTCAAGCGTTGATCCAAAACCGAGACGTTAATTGCAGTGGAAAGGCTGTTATGTTAGTGGTGACTGAATATGATATACATGGACGGGAAATATTGTCGCACATTTTTGACTTCTGCCAAATAATGAAGCCACAGACTGCGTTAACTGTCGTTGTCTTCCCCAGACTCAGCAAGCCAGTATACTGTTTGTTGACAACCCCATTGGTGCCGGTTACAGCTATTGTGACAGTTACGACGGTTACACCACGAACGTCAGCGAAATTGCAGAAGATCTGTTAACCTTGTTTAAGCAGGTGCTCAGAGATACCCCTGGATTGCAGGTACCAAACAGCCATATGTTTTCGTATTCTGTATTGCGAACCCCCCACTTCATGCGCTTTGCCAATGTATCTAACACGAGACGTTGCGTTCAGTAACGTTTTGATGCCAACCATTTGAGAACCAGCCTCTGCTTGGATATCCTTCCTGAAACTCTGTGACATTGAGTCGAAATGACACAATTGTAAATAAAATGACAGTTTTTCTACTGAGAAATATGTCATTGCAAGGAAATATATGAAAAATCTCTTGAAGGGGTACACCAGTCCATTTAAAATATATCGAGTAAAACTGACATGAGTTGTAGTGTAGTAAATTAGACAGAAAAAAATGGCTAAGCAGTAATTCTAATCTTTTAGTATTTCATCTTTCCTAGGATGTGCCATTCTACATATTTGGAGAATCCTATGGCGGTAAAATGGGGACTGTTTTTGCGAAAAGGCTTCATGAGGTATGTCTTTTTCGCATGTTCTATCCGAGGGCAATTTGACCCGGCAGGACGAGCCCTGGGTTGTGAGTCATGTGTGGTCCCAGTATGATTTATCTGAAAAGTTAGCCCTCGCATTGGTTGACCAGAACTGTTAACATACATTGAGGTAACTTAGGTGGTGTATATCAGAATATCAGACGTCAGTGCCTGAAAGGACATGCAAACGACCCGGTAGTTTAATTCCCCCACCACAGCATGTCATTACCGTTCTATATTACTTTTGTGTTGAACTGATTCCATGAGCCTTTTATATTTTTTTTTGCACATATTAATTAATTACATTGTAAATGCGTCCATTTGGCCCTATTCTATGACTCTATAAACTATAGACTTCAGGTCATTCTGTACTTCATTAGGATTTATGCCTATAAATACCAGGCAATGTTGTTAAGTATTACGTGGATACCCTTACTTCTTTTTAGCCGAGTACTAAGAGTTCTCTTTTGCTACTTCATTACTAGTATGATTACCTTACTATTACTCAGGGATTTGGAAGCAAAGACATGGAAAGAACATGTTTGTAGTAAACCCAAAGTAAAGTTATAGGAAGAATTTAAGCAGAACAAGGATCGAAAAAGATATTTAGAATTGAATATGTATAGAAAGAAGAGATCAGTTTTGGCGCAATTTCGTTTAGGTATCCTACCAATAGAGGTGGAAGAAGGTTGATATAGACAAACAATCTTTAAATGATAGGGTAACATGTTCAATCTGCAAGAATAAGGTAGAAGATGAAATTCCCTTTCTTTTTGACTGATGCATAATCAGGAAAGGAAGAATGTGTCTTGGAATTGGGAAACATGTGTAAATCAAGACAGAACTCTGATTCTCAAATTTGTTATGGAACACTGCCCACACAAGTTAGCAAATTATCTCTTGAATTCATTTATGAAACGTACAGAAATGTTCAAGGTGTTATAGAGAATGCTGGTGCCTCGAAAATTGTTGAATGTTTACAAGACATCGTAGTGACTTGTAAGCCCTGTTGGGCTGGACGTACAGATCGAACATTGTTATAACTTTTGTGTACAAATGTACGTATGTCACTGTAATAAACGATCGTATCACTATGACACTATGATAAGCTAACTGTAAAGTTGCACACAATTTATACTCGTATTACTTTGATTAATTATAATTGTATGCATTACGTTTCTGTGCAGGCAATCCAACGCCAGGAGGTTCGATGCGATTTTCGTGGTCTTAACCTGGGTGATTCCTGGATAGCGCCAGTGACCATAACCTTGTCCTTCTCTGACACGGCATACTACGCGGTACGGTACTACAAAGAAGTCAACAGGTTCCAAAATAACAGTGTTCGAACGCACGTACATATAACTACACATTACACGGCAAAATCGGAATTATCACCAACCGTGATAGAACCCAAAGTGGTCTATAATCGGAGTAACATGTAGTCCTAATTCTGAAGAAAATACCGTGAATGACACATTCACATAACCATGACGTAACACTTAATATACAACAATGAGGTAACACTTGACCGTTTACCATTTTGTCTACTAAGTACTATCTACCTTTGGTGCTAGATGGTTAAGTTGACAAAGTATATGATATTACCGAAAGCGAGCCTTATATACGGTTGTGATACTCCCTGAGTGATTACGAGGTTCATGGACCTCTAGTTTATCTATTATTCCTGTCTTTCCACATCCGCCCGTATTACTTTATAAATAAATGAACTCCCCAGTGGACCAGAGCAAAAATAAACACCATACGAGAGAGCACTGGTAGTTGCCATTTACAGCTCCTTTTTGTCAACTTTTGTCAACTTTGTCAACTGTTTACAGCAACTTTTTGTCAAAATTAATATCAGTACAGCGCAATTCTGTGTCCTGATCGTCTGAAAGGTTTATGTCAGCAGATCTGACCCAGAGTTCCTAGTTCCTACTAATTTTGCACTGGAACAAAAATTTCCCTGCAAAAGATAGGGATGTACATGTAGTAGTCGCTGTGGTAACAGTATTCGATGTGCACCATATATAGCATACCAATAGCATACATATCTATTTGTCAGGGCAATCTACACTTTATGCGACAAATTATGTCTCTATCTTTATGGTCCCTTACACATCTATTTCGCACTAAAGCCACATATAGCTGTACATTTTCAATCACATTGGGAATCACAGAAGTGTTTACCAATGAATGATCCATTATTAAATTAATATTATGTTGTCCAAAAAAATTTCATTTGACTGCAATTTGGCTTGCATTTCGTAATTGCGATGCTCATCATATATGCCACGGTGGAATTATTTGTTGGCGTATGTGGTGACCTAACTGATGTCTATAGGTTCCTTGCAGTTTTCTACATATATCAGTTGACAGTCAATACTGTCGCGTGTGGAGAAAGTTCACAATGTGTCGACATGAAGGTATATGTGTAAGATGTCTGCTTTTGATGCTTAGGCATGAGATCACTGTCTAAACATGTAAGTTGGTATATACCTTTAGGGATTACTCGATGAAGAAGGTCGAGATGCAGTCGAAACTCAAGCCCAACGGAGTCGAGTGGCCGCGGAAGAACAACGGTGGACTGACGCCACCTTGTACTGGAGAGCGGCTATTTACAAGATCAGGAAACACGCTGGGTGCGTGAACGTTTACAATATCCTTGAGAGCTGTCAACTCCTCCAACTGGCAGACGAAAACGACGAGGAGCAGGGTGAGATTTGCTATACACTAAGTTATTATGATCTGTTACGGCGGCGGTTATGGTGGCAGGTATGCATACAAACTGCAACTAGGTGGCATTGGCACAGTCCGAAAGCAGCCTTTATCGTCTGCTAGCCTGACGCAACGCGTAAATGGCATGGCGGTTTAAACTAGTACTCAATATGATGGTTTAACACACATCTCACTAAAAATAAACAAATTTGCAGTATTGAGTTATTTTTCTTCTGACGCGTATTTAATGATAATATATTTAGTCGTAAAATATAGCGAACACTATATGGCAAGGCAAATAGTTGAAGTTACAATACGAAGAATGCTGGCGATAGTACGATATTTTAAAGATAGTCCTATAGTTAAATGTGTCAAAAAGTTGACATGCATCCGAGGCAATATAAGGTGAAAGATCAGATATAAACTAGACTTGCGAATAATTTCAGACTGATAATACTTTACAGAAGCACCAAATGTAATCATTTACTAGCCGAGAAGTCCGGAACTATTTTTCGGAAGAGCTTGTATGGTACTGTAATGTGTCATTCGTTCGGCGTTTAGTACAGCAAAAATGCGAGTTATGTCTGCGATTGCACAGGTGAGTGTGAGAGACAGCCAGTAACTACCTTGTAGGGCACAATCAACTTGAATTGTCTGAAACTGTCTTACGCGTCTTTTGTTTGAGCTGTATTCCTATGTTTAGCATGTTGTTCAGGCGAGGTATATGTGTAGCTATTGGACACTGTGCTGTGGTAAAGTTACATTACGACACATTCGTTTCGTATCTAAAACTAAAGCTCAGTTAAATAAAAGCCCTGAATATAAAATAAAAAAGACGTCTATGCTTTCCAGAAAGGGCGTACCCTTATCCTAGGATGGTCTTGGCTGAACAATCAGACGCGCTCGATTCTATTCAGCCTTTGGTGCAACGCTATCTGGGCATTCCGGAGACAGTAGTCTTCCACAGTATGTAATTATCTTGTTAGCATACATGTACACACCCAGGCGACTGTAGTTTTTCCATCCATTGTCCAACCACAGCATTTTCCGAAAACATGTCTGTTACATTATCATGCGCTATGCAATTTGTCCGCTAATGCAGCATTGAGTTTTTGCGATTTCGGCGCTCATTAGAACAATGGACCAGGGTAGGTGTGTGGTATACCGTGGCACCTTACGGAGCAAAAGATGGGAAAAGGTGGGATATAACCCAACATGCGCGAATACACTCCACCAGAACAGCCGTTTTCTCCAGCCATCGATACAGCCTAGTCGGTAGTCTAGTCGGTAGCGTATTAGTCTTCTGTGTTAAACCTTATAGGGCCTTTTCCGTTAAAGCAGTTTTTTCGCAATGCATGGGATTGACGCTCTCCTGAGTCACATTTTAAGTAAGTACTGTACTCCATTGCTCCATTGGGTCAAAATATACCGCATAGTGCCACGATATACCTGGGTATGCGCAGATGCCACGGTTGTCTAGAGGCTAAGACATCGGCCATGTACTTGTGACAATTTGGGTGTAATAATCCCAGCGACCTAGTTGTGATTCCGTGGTAAATGTATGTATCCTAATTTGCAACACGGAACGATTTTGTCACATATTAACCAATTTAATACTGCTCGGTACTATTTTCGAGAGATATTTCGTGTAGAGACAAAACGGTACGTTTTATCTTGCATGTATCGTGTGCCTTTTTTATTCACAGGAACCATCCTAATTATTGACCTGGTTTATTACAGGTGAAAATCGAGGGGTGTTCGTTAACCAATCAGGAGATTTTATGAAGCCAGTGGTAGCAGAAGGTATACAATAACTCCCCAAATGTAATAGGAGCGAGTAGCAAGTATAAATAGTATACAAGGAAGCAAGATAGTCACTCCGCAGAGTTTCGGCTGTTGTTACACAATTTCTTTTTAGGTGCTGTTAGGATTTAATTGGTACACAATGTGTAGCTTGTACGAAAAGTATATTAAAATCATGACACGCAACGCAGAGCAGGTAATAAATGTTAATTCAAATGTCACATACATACAATTTGCTTATTGATCTGTGCGTTCTCCACTCGCTTCTGTAATTCTTTTCTATCTTCAATTGTTCTACACGGTTCATCTAATGACATACCTACCCTCTTACTCTGCTGGGGCACCAGTTGACTACTTATTGCAACATACGGACATCCAGGTTACCGTCTACCAAGGGCAACTGGACCTCATATGTACCACCAAAGGTGAATATACCACAACCAAAGGTGACAATTCCAAATAGGTTCTTCATTGGTAAACTCCAAATATCAACCGTGTCCACCAAAGCTCCTTACAATGCCCAAATTTTAATAAACGATAGACGCATATCATTTCTTCATACCAGGAGTGATGGACTGGGTTCAACAGCTCACATGGGATGGAATAGCAGCCTATAACACTTGCGACAGGAAAACACTGGTTGATCCCGATACCTGGTACACGGAGGCCTTTCTTAAGGAATACCAGAGGTTTAAATTCTTCTGGATTCGGAATGCTGGCCACATGGTAGGTTAGCAGAGAGAGCGATAATCCAGATATGACCTTATAATGTATTTGTTACATCAAAGCATATAACAGATACAAGAAAGATAATGCGAAACACATTTTCTCGGTGTGTTCGACTGCAGTTTGATGCGTTGCGAATTCTCGCCCAGACTGTGGCAGTTTTATCTTTGCATCTTAAAGCAGTTTAGCCAGCCATCCCATGCATGCGCATTACCTCAGCCACATCATCACAATGCGTGACGAACGTTTGACTGGATAATATTCATGATATTGTATGTTAAATGGTAAAGACATGTATATTAATGACGGTCAACACATAATCATCAATGGAGTGAACAATACGGGTACTATTGTTTCCTACGGACAATACTATTTATTCTCCTGCACAAGAAGGCAAGCCATCAAACATAGTAGAATTTTTATGCTTTCACCAGTCTTAAGATCAACGTCATCAACAAGTGAAAAATAGCCTTGAAGATCCGAGTCCGGATTCCAAAACAATATTCGGTTCAATAGGGAGGGAAAAACAATATTCTCACCCAGGTTATTAGTCAACTTTAATCATTGTTACATGTAGATTAAGGTGCTTTAGAAAATGGTGCCTTATGGATGGTGTCATGTGCCTTCAGGTTCCGGCAGACGCTCCGGGTGCTGCTTACAGAATGCTCCAGAATATCCTAGCAGATGTGACCGAGTGTAAAAGGAGTGAACCATAGCGAGAAGCTAGACCTTGTAGATAAGCTGCTCAATAAACCAGGTCGCGGAAATATGTGTGTGGGTATATGGTATACAAAACGCAAAATCTTCTTCCTCAGAGAAATGGAAAAACATTTGTCTGTTCGCGACTAAAATACACATGCGGTGGAAAATCATTATCATAAATGATGATGATGATGATGATGATGATGATGATGATGATCATTTGGCCTTTGACTGTTTTGAAGTTCCAATGTGGCCCAGTTTGAAATGTGCCATTGCCCCCCTAAATATAATTTCCTGTTAGTGTCTACTGGTATCATATAGCCCAACTTTGCTCCTTTACTAGACACAAACCTTCACAATTTGAATGACCTTACCTTTGACCTTCCAAGGCCACCCGAGGTCAAGTCTGTTGGTGGCATTAGACTTCCATATATGGTTTCCTATTATTCTTTAATAGTAACATAGGGCCTAACTAGGCTCTCTTACGACATATAGCCCTGAAAATGTGAAAGACGTGGACTTTGACCTTTCATTAGACAAGCTTCAGTGAAGGTCAAATCTAATGGTGCAGTTGGACTTCCCATATATGACTTCATATCAATATCTAGTACGAACCACATGTATACATTGCGTATCTCTCACCATTTAGTTGTTATAACAGCTCGAAATTTTTCTTCTATCTCCAATCGTTGGTCCAAAATTCTGGACCATAAAAAGTGCAGCGATTAAACCCGCCCAGTGGTGTTTAATTAAGGCACTATGTATTTGCACCATGTATGATAGCTCTCCCTATGGTATGCAGAACGTGCCAAAAGTGTCCAACCATACTTGGAAAGTATGATGACACTGATAACACTGATCAGAATTTGTTTAGTTAATGCTTTTGAATGGCAATCGGTTTAAGTGTGCTTACAATAAGCGTAAGCGACTTATGTACAAGTACATATTTTTGGCCCGTGTCGATATCTCGGTTTTAAATTAAAACTTTCCCGCGGTGTCCCGTTTTGTCTATTACTTTATTATTTGTGTACTACGATCAAAGCGTCTTATAAGCCTCTTAAAGCTGGGTTCTCAATATTGTTATTGTCCTGTACTTTTGAAGCAAGTTAGTATAATAATTATCTGAGTCTTCTTCGTCGTTGTCGTCTTTTTTTCTTCCTCTCTTCTTTTCCTCTTTCTTCTTTTTTTCTTCTTCTTTTTCTTCTTCCCGTGAAACAATACATGTTTAAACGCAAGTGCAAAGGTTAATACCAGGTGTAAATATTGATCCATTTAAAGATTGACCTCTTTTGAAATATAGCTACATATGTAACTTCACATTTCCGAGTGATGCATATCGGAGAATAGGGGGCGCTGAGATGGCGGAACATGAATAATTAGGCGTCGTCAATCACTCCAGCTAACTGCCAACATTTATTGTGTCAGCTGCGGTGAGTGTTTGCTTGGAAGAGAAAATGTGTCTATGAAAAAAAAAAAAAAAAAAAAACTATCATTCGAGTAATGTTAGAGGCCAGTTTAGAGGCCAGTGATCTGTTAGCACATGGCCCGATACGTCTGGGACAACATTTTCACTTAAATGCACTTGCTATCTCTCCGTCTCCATATCGGCGTTACTCGGTGATGGCGCGGGTTAGTGTTGTGTATGTGGCGGATTTGTCATGTTTATTGCTGCTGTTATTATCCGGGACTGGGATCGGCCTTCAGCAAAGCAATGGTAAGAACAAGTGGTGCGATCTGTCGCATTTTTCAAAGACTCACACTAACCTCTTAACAACAATCCCATTAGTTTATACATACATATAAATATGTATATGTATGCATATAGATTTATTTAAGTATAATATTAAACATTATTTATACATAATCTAACAAACAATCATGACTTCTGAAATATCTGTAATTATTCTGAAATAGTAACTTTTACAGCTTCCTTACTTATCCCGGTATGAAATTTTAGGGGCCTTACCATGGTATGCCGTGCCTTGTTTACGTATGCAATTTTCAGAGTGCTGGCCACAACACATGTGACATGTTACGCTACTTCTAACAGGATAGCATATGGTTATCATGAACTCACACAATCATGAACTCACACAATCCGTACCAAATACTATTACTACTCTTTAAATTATTAACATAAAGGACGAAAAAAATATAGCTTTCCCATAATATTTGGTATTTCATTTTCAAACGGGAATTTTAAACTTTTAATTCTCTCTCGGTTTCGAAGACTATCTCTCGGCTGAGGAAGCCTACGACCGCCTCAGTGGCACTGGACCCCAGACCTGGGGATACGTGGAGGTTCGTCCCGGGGCTCACTCCTTCTACTGGCTTCACTTCTCCGTTCACCCGGATGGCTACCTCAACAGACCTCTCATTATGTGGATACAGGTATATTGCAAACTCCGAAGGCCAACAGACTAATAAATTTTATTTCACAAATTTATTTAAAGTTATAGGTTCAGCTATATGACTATTGCTAAACCAGAGCTGTGACGAAATTGGAGCATACAAGAACAAGCCTCTAGCAATGTTAGAAGGATTACTTGTTGAAAATCATAATTTACGACAGACTTTTAAGATTTTCATAGTTAATGGGAACTATGTATACTATTAGCCAACTGTAAGTAATAATTATATTTAATTTGACCGAAATTATGCAAAAAAGAAAATCCCCCCCCCCAACAAAATAAGTTTCAATGATTTTCGTGGATTAAAGGATAACAGTGGGAGAAATATGAATATTCCACACCAGTTTGCCAGCAAAAATCCCACGCCTTGTAAAAGGCAGAACAGTGTGACTAAAGTCTACAAAGAACTTAATCAATCCTACATGTATGAATAACATATGGCCAATTTTGTGAAAAACGAACATCGTGTATCACGCCATTTCGCATGCTCTATAATGTCCTGAACATCGCGAATGTATTTTGCCTCAAGGGAGGTCCTGGATCAAGCGCGGTGTGGTATGGGAACTTTGAGATGCTCGGGCCCTTGGACCAAGATTTCAATCCGAGAGAAACTTCGTGGGTAAGAGGGGAAGAGCGTTGTCTTCAGTGCAAACTGAGAAGGATCTAATGTTCGGTTGATTGGGTGAGAGACACACAAAGGCATGTGTATTCCAAGGTGGAATGCTATCATGCATGTACTAAATGGCAAATATATGCCCATGGTTTATTCCAAAGCAAGATAGCGTTTCATGGCGTGGACATTTACATGCACATCATTACAAGGTACATGGTGGCTGTGGTCTAAGGTACTTATATCCATAGTATGCTGTTGAACTCAAACCAGTACGTACCTTCACATTAAATAATATGACGAATATTGCAGGGAATTTGGTCACAAGACGGTTATCTCGGGGAGCACCAGTCGGGAGAGAAGTAAAATCAGATGGGCATGGAGTATCAATTTTCGGACAGGAAAGCCTCAGAAACCAGCATATAGGAAATGAAATAACATTTTAGAAGTTTATTTCTCTTATTCCTCGGTCATTTTTAATTTAATATTTACGAAACTATTTATAAAGCGCAGTTAGGATTGCTTTTCTTTTATGCTGACACTTATATCACGCATGACACTGATGTCACTAGTATACTTATGATACTGCTAACTGAAGATTCCACCTGATACCCTTAAGATTTAGGATCTTTCGCCTTTGGTAACAAGTTGGTGAATTCCTTTACCAATTTCGTATACCCCAAGGGGTGAAAAATGCTTAAAACGGTTGTTTTACCGAGCCAGCGGTGATGTTAACTTCTCTTATAGAAATTGATTTCATAGAAATGGATTTTACAGCTAGCTTACATGCCATTCAATTGTGATTTATTTTTGCTGAACGTTCCATTTCTGTTTAATATTTATGTAGACTATAACATAACTTAGAACATAAAGAATCAACTTCTAGGCGACTGTATCTATATCACACAGGCTGTCTCTGTGGGTGCTTTTCCACGATTTTCCTGTCGTCTGAAATAAAGTTATCACACGCTGTTATATTTCAGACACAACAGGCAAGTGTTCTCTTTGTTGATAACCCCGTCGGAACGGGCTTAAGCTACTGTGACACCACAGGATGTACCCCTACCAACACTGGGCAAATAGCGGAGGATCTCCTAGTTCTACTGACAGTAGTCCTCAGAGAAAACCCAGAGCTTCAGGTTTGCCCCTACTGCATGTCAACATACGGTATCACAGCGTTTAACAAGACACAGACCTGGCGATGTTGTCTGCCAAATGCCGATGATGTTATTTTTGTCTTGGCATTATATATTGCAAGAGATACAGCGGGGTTAACTTATGCAAACAATACTTTTAATATGAATATGTGTTTCTAAGCCCGTTGTGCCAGTTTGCATAACATTTTAAGTCACCTAGTCGCCTCAACAACTGTTGGATTTAACGTGATAATTTGTGTTGATGACTTACGATTTTTCTCCAAATTGACAGTTGTAATCTTATCTGTGCTTGCACTGATGTAAAAGGCTGAGGAACAATGATGGGTCGGGGATATATCGGACCAGCTGACAATGTTAAACACTATGGTGGTATTCAAGCTGTCACTAGTTACATGTATTTATGCCTTACCCAAGGCTGGTGTATGGGAGACAAAGGTTGCTTGTTCGAACAACAAAGTCGTGTGGTGTTGTAAATGTCATTTATTATAAATGACGACAGATTGACATAGTATAGATTT
>JAAUYG010268354.1_pt1 | contig 11803 bp, 9 predicted proteins | sample 7278091 | NCBI WGS metagenome assembly JAAUYG01 (sample SAMN14350201, study PRJNA611818) | marine sediment metagenome | isolation source: surface marine sediment (0.6m) | place: French Polynesia: Moorea | collected 2018-08 | reverse complement strand
TATTTATTTATTTATTGTAATATATTTAGACTGGGTAGGCTAATTACAATTTAACATGTATTCCACCATGGCGACCAGTATACTAAAATAACACGGGTGACATAATGACATACTCAGGTTAACTTTAATAATCCATACACAAACATAACTCCAGACTGCAGCAACACTACACAACGAACACATTCCATGACGGTTATATTTAGAATAATGTTCGATCTGTTGGCAGTAGATTTTGGGTTGTATCATATGTCACAAGACATAACAAGTTTTGCAAAGTCACCAGGTACCATATGGTTACGATAATTAATTAATTTGTATGTCGGTCTTGTCAGATTTTACATACTTGTCTGGCACAGTTGCAAGACCCGAGTGATTAATCTTAATTGCATCAATTTCTGGGCGTTATTTTGCGTTATTAAATCTATAAAAAAATAATCCCATGTATCATGTACTGGTAGATGTTTTTAGATTCCAGTAAATGTTGCTTACGAAAATATGTCCACATTTCAGAGTTTGGGGTGATATCATTGCAAACGTCGTCAAGTGATGGTGGTTCTTCGCCCTCCGGATAAGACAAACAGGCCGCTGGAAGAAGCAAGATATAGTAGTTGTCAGAAACGTCAAGCAAAATTGGTAGGTACCCAAAATAAGAAAAGGCTGTTTCTGTAATGCTTCCTCCGACATTTTGATACCAGCACAAATTTTCCCTGGCCGAATGTATAAAAATATTCCTGTAATTCTAAAATAGACGACCTTCTCTGTAAATGAATGCAGATCAACAATGAATGTTCATTAACCGCATACATAGCATGCAAATAGCAACTTTCTCAGGAATTTATTTTACAGCAAATGGGGAGGGGGTAGTTAGAATAATATTGTTTAATTACGGTGAGCAACAGATACGTTACAGCCCCAAAGTTGAGTTTTGGATTTGGTAAAAGCGACATATTTTGACCTTATTTGACAAACTATATTTTGACAAACTTTGACTCATCTAACAACGCACATCAAATACGCTTGAGTTTTCCTCTACGCGTAACTCACATCTCACACGGGTGGCTCTTCTATCTTAACTCGTACCCCAGATATATACCCGGTATGGCTCTTATATTCACAGCTCCCCCCCCCCCCCCCAGTGACTCTTTTAATTACTCACATTGCTTATATTCCACTATGTTCGGCGTTCTGTATATCATGTAGAAGCACTTGTAACAACCAGCAGAACTATAAGAATAAGAACGTGGTACATATAGTCTCATAAGAAGGAAATACTGTTCACTCCCACTTAAAAAGTCACATGTCCACTAAGTAAATAGTAGCCTACAACATATTTCATATTTTCCTTGAAACGGTCCACACTGACATGGCGAATTTTTATTCAGTTTTTGTAAATATAACGCGGTTGCGGGTGAGAGTGATGATGATGATGATGATGTTGATATCACATTTTAACAGCACATCAACACCAGAAGGGTCATACAGTGCCAAAACAGGTGTAAACTACCCTATGAGTCTAAACAGAGTCCACTAGTAAAGAATGTTATGGTCAAATGAGTGCAAAGTCCAAGGTAAGATGTCAAGTCGAGATAGAATGTAAACGCGCCACTTTCACTAATATAATTAATATTAATAGTTGTTGATATATAAAATTCAGATCATTATACATGTCCGCGAAACTTTTGGATTTGCGTCGACTGACTTTCCTTACGCTGTCCATTTTAATTACGAGCATGTTTTAACCCTGAGTAATCTCTGAATGTGTCACGATATTTGCGATGTAACGTCGTGGATTATAGTAGAAAAAATCTTGCCATCGTATGTGCGTAGCAGAGGTCTGTTTAACTCTACTTAAATTATATATCACTATTCACAATATTCTGTGCTTAGTCTTTTACCCATGTGAATTCAAGCATAATATTGTCGTTGCCAATGGCTATGATACAGACGGTCTCTGAAATAGGAAGCCTGACCAGAGTTCTAGAAACTTCGTAAGTTTAAGTTCTCAGTTAAGTTACCAATCTGAGAAATGATCGGCTGACAATTTGAGTTAAGTCCAAACTTGGACTTGAGAGGTTTCGAGATCGGCTGAGAATTTGAGTTAAGTCCAAACTTAGACTTGAGAGGTTTCGAGATCGGCTGAGAATTTGAGTTAAGTCCAAACTTAGACTTGAGAGGTTTCGAGAACTGCATCCCTGATCTTCCCCTGTGAATTTAAAGTCAAACGCAAAAGCTTAAAATAAATAACCCCCTTTGAACCTTTCTACAAATTATGCCTTGCACCCTAAAGTTGGGTTGCTAAAACTCCGGAAAATTTTCTTCTTCAACAGTTAACGTACCCGCTGTGGAAGACGAGCTTGCTGTCGTGATTACCATCGGCGTCCATGGTCGTGTTGTCATCCCAGCGTCGATAGCAGTTCCCCTGGAAATATCGATTTTCAAAACGCACGTCGTTGATCAAGGTGTTGACATCATCGCCTCTCTCCATGGAGAAGAAATCGCCCTGGAATTGTTGGGGGACTTCTGAGCATTCTTCCTCTGGAAATCAGGTGAGAGATGTGCAGTGGGAATGTATTCTTGGGGGTGGGGTGAGAGGGATGGATGGGAGTGGGGTAGGGGTTGGGTACACTCATAGCAGTCCCATGTAGGAGGGGCCTCCACGCATAGCGGTCCCTTGTAAGGTTTTCCACAAACATGCATCTCTCACATACACTAGTAGTAAATAGCAGGTAAACCAGACATGGAGTCAAATGCACAGAAAGAGCATTTAAATACAAATGCAAACACTCTGCAACTATTCAAATTCAAATGCAAATTTAAATGCAGTAAGACCTAAAGCATTATTCAGTGCAACTTCAAATACACCTTTATGCAATTTAAATGCAAATGCCCTTTGAGAAAAAGTATCAAGCACAGCGTGCACAATGAAGAATCAACTTATTATAAATTTTGTAGCAAAGTAGTGATGTTTTACTACTGAGTACTATAAATTAATCTGCGTTAAGTTCTTACACGTACTTTAGTAAATAAAGATATGTAACCGCTCTTACATGTATTACTTGGAAACAAACATACTTGGACCAAGACACCATAATAATTCTACATATAAGGGGTATTCTTAATCTCTGTGCATAACACTGGCCACTGGCCATGGTGCTTTGATGATCGGTAAACAGTTTCATCATAGTCATTAGAGCTTATATGCTAGTTTATCTTTAACCACTAAGTTATTAAATTATTACTCTGTTGTTACATGGATGTGTGGGAGAGTACCTCCACGATCAAACTAATGATTCGGCAAAGAGACTGCATCTTTCCAATGCAAAAATATTTTATATTTTTCCGGAAATCGCTAAAGTCTGACTTAAAGAACGGGATGATCTGTGATTGTGATGTCGATCTTACTCCATCGACACCCCCAAGCTGTTTGTAGGCTAAAGCTCTGCAATGAATAGAAACCAGCCCATGACAAGGATCATGGTCAAAGAAAGCCCCACTGTTGTATGAACACGCTGTGGCTAATGGCTAACAACAATTACTTTGAGTTACAGAAACGGAATCCCCATTGGGGGGGGGGGGAGGCTGTCAGAGAAATGTATCCATGTCCCTGTTTCTCCTTTGGAATCCTGCTAGGTGGCTGTGGACATATGAGCTTTGTTGTGTTCATGTGAACGTTTACCAAATTGTTGTGAACGAACCGGGAGGATTATCATTAACGCAAAGATATTTCAAAAGTATGTACACTGCCGTGCTATTTTTATAAACAGATTAACATGATAAACATTGCATGTGAAAACACATTTGAAAAGCATTTGAAATCCAAATGCATCTCCAGTTAATTTGTATTGAAATGCAAAATGCGATGCAAGTTATTGAAGTGAATTTCAATTCAAATGCATATACTCCAGAAAATGCATTTAAATTCATTTAAACACAAATCTATTTAGCCCCATGTCTGATGTAGATTATAATCGGCTAAATAGCATATACTGTCACGTGTTACAGACTATCCTATGTATTTATAGCTTTAAAATAGCGCTGGAGATACCTGGGAATAGGTACATCATATTCTATAGGTATATCATATGTGACAAAATGGTGTTACATAAAACAATTTTGTGAAATTATGTTACATTTGCTACCGCTTGGCCCCCCACTTCATTTTATTCGGTTTGTATGCACAGTTACAATTGTCAATTTTATACTTTTAATGCCATTCAGTATTGGCATTACCAATCCGCATCTATTTCTGTGTCCATGTCGTCTTCACAAATACCATCGTTTATGAAGTAACATTACATTTGACAGCTCTCCTTATTGAGGTTCTCAACGTTGATGATTTGATTTGTTTTGTTGTTGTTGTTTTTCAGCAGAGCTACGTTTTAATTAAGCAGAGCTACCTTCGACGACCACCTGTCCGAGTGACGCTGCACTCTATCAGGGGAAACAGCGGTCAGTTTGGGGGAAGGCTGCATGAAGTCTGGGTTATTATTCGCAGGTATCTCCAGCGCGATTTTTAAAGCACTTTTGATGTTCTCCAATTTTATCGACCTTATTTGCTGTTTTGGAAAGACATAGTGATTAAAAATCTGATCCTCTTACGGATTTAACCTCGTTAAAGCTTCAATATTTATTTATTTATTTATTTATTTATTTATTTATTTATTTATTTATTTATTTATTTATTGATTGATTGATTGATTGATTGATTTTTTATTTATTGTTTGTTTATTTGTTTGTTTATTTGTTTGTTTGCTACAAGGCCCAGGGGGGAGGAACATGTTGCATGTTATTGTTTAGTTGAATTCTGTACGTACACCATGTTTTTTTATGTGAAAAGGGACCTAAGGTAACAGTGGGTGTGCATATTATATGTAACAGCAATAATGAAGTTTAGGGAAACACATGCATATATTATGTACCACGCAGCAGAACAATGCATCACGATGATAAAAAAATACATTCATAAGTGTCAAGTTCATATTAAAATAACGTTTATTTATAACGCGCTGTGAGTGCACTAAATGAGGAGGAAGTGTAAATTCCACTTTTAGTCTTGACCAAAATTTACGACCAAGGCAAACGACATTATTTGGTCGACGCTACTTTATGTTTCACATGCCGCGTATTTGCTTCCAATAAATGTACATATTGTATTGTAGTAAATGGCAAAATCAAACATTGCGATTATCTCGAAGAGAGTTCAGCGTAGGGAGGACGGACTGAAATTTGGAACTACTATAACATATATAGGGTCCCTTTGACTTTGTACTGTTCATATTCATTTGATGGCTATTCAGTGCACCTCTAAAGACTTAAGATTTTCAAAATGCCACCCATGCTATAGTAGGGATTCTTTTCAACCAAATGCTTGATAGTGGTTCCCTGCAAATGGTCTTGGAACGTTGACTGTTTTAAATATTTAGAGAGTTGAAAGAAAGAATTGAAATTTAACATTGTGGACTATAGAACAATAAAAATTTGTAAATATCTTGCAAGTGGCCAATTGTAGGACGAAACTGTTAATTTTGGAACCCGTGGCTAGTCGTAGAACATATATGGGCTACTTTTCACCCCATAGTGTTCAATGTCACAGTTGGTGTCATTCGGTGTACTTGTCTGGACATGGCCTGTAATTTGAAAAAGGCTGGATTTACAGTGAACTGGGTACGATTTAGGGCTCGAGGATACCAGTAGAACATATATACCTTTGACCTAATGATGTTCAACCTCGTTTTGGGGTCGTTCGGTGCACTTGTCTCCAAATGCCCTGCAACTCGAAAACGGCTGGCTGTACAGTGAAACGCGGTGAAATTTAGGACTTGGGGTAATAGTATAAGTTATATAGGGTAGTTTCGACCTTATGGTGTTCAGGGTCACGTTGGGATCATTGAGAACACGTCTTAAAATATCGGGCTGTAGAACGAATCGGATTGAAATTTGGGATTCGGTGGTACCAGTAGAACATAAGGTACATTTGACTTTGTAGTGTTCAGTGTCATTTGGAGTCATTTGGTGCACTTGTCTCAAAATGGCCTGCAAGGCTGTAACTCAAAATGGGCTAAGGCATTGGAATTTGGGCCAAATGGGTTCTAGTAGAACAGTTCTGGGGTGCCTTTGACCTCGAAGTGTTCAAGGTCAGTGGGTCGTCAGTCGGTGCACGTGTTTCTAGAGCGACTATTTCTAAAATGGCGAATTGAAGAGAAAAAAGGATTGATGTTTGGGACATGTTGACGCTGTTTACACATATACTGTGTGTCTTAATGTGACTGTATAGTGTTCAAGATCAATTGGGATCAATTCAAAAATTGGTATGGTGGAACATTTTTGGTAATGTTTCAATTACCATACCTATCACTGACAGAGCGCTAAGGTCCACCAACCTCTTGTATTAAATTTTTTTACAATGTATTTTGTAAATTGGTAATACTCCCTCTGTCATCTAAATGCTCACATTGAGGCACCTGCATGTTTAGTTGCTTACCCTGGGGTACTCTTGACCTTATACATATCAAAGTCATTTTTTTGTTTGTTCTCCAGTACACTCGGTTGCAAATCAGCCTATGGTTCTGAAATTGCCCAGAGCACATTTGTGTGGTCATTCGGTGCTTCCTGTGACCAGAAATCGCTGGCTGTTGAGAAAGACAGATGACACTTTGGCCTTTGGAGGTATGTTTACAGTGTACTTAGAATGCCGTGGACCCAACACACATCAAAACCATTTTAGTTTTCAGCTAAGTGCTTGTTGTTTAAGGTCACAATAATTAAATTGCAAGGTCATACAAGTCTGAACGTCAAGTCTACTAAAGCTCTTGTTATTAAAATGGGGCTATGTGGAGGAAAACAAATTCCAATTGTCACTTCTCCCACAGTTTGCTTCTGACTTTTCCAAGTCTCTCCAATTTTTTTCTGCAGGTACACGAGAACGCTTTCGGTGACCCCGAAAAGTCAAAAGCAAGGCCATATAGCGTTAAAACGCCATCACTTAGAATAGGTGTATCATAAGACATAAGCTAGTTAGTAGTATAGCACATAGTTATGAAGTTCCCTATGAGATTTCAGAATATGATTTGAGTTTGTGGACACTGTATAACCCTGAAGAGCAAACTCAATGTCATGGATCTTAAAAACACTATAACTTGCAACACGTTCACAAGAAGACTTAGATTACTACACCAAATGTAAATTCGCAGGTTTAGGCATTTTAAGACTTCAAAAAGTTTAGCATTAGTTTAGAAATGCGATGTGACCTGTTACCTTGTATGATCGTAAAATCTTAAAGTCATGGCTATGAACCTAGATGACCTTGAACGGTTAAAATTAAGGCTATCCAACCTGAAGACATTGCAAATTGGTAATGCTGCCCCGTGAGGCTTAAGTTTCAACACACAATTAATGGGGATCGGGTTCATAATATGATGTGACCTTTGAGGTTTCATGACATTGAAAGGTCCTGACGAAAGCGCCAAGCGGTGTAGTTTAATGTAATACAACTTACACGCAATGTAGCGTAAAGCTGGGCCTGCTGTAGAACACTAAGAGGAAGTTTCATAGAGGGTTTCAAAACATTATGTGACCTTAGACTTCAAATGACCTTGCAAGGTCACACAGTACAATTATAAGGCCTATTAATAAAAGCTCTACATGTTTGATTGCCACATGGGTTAGAGAGTACATTTATGTGATATTGCATACGAGTCTGGATGTTCTTGAAAGATCAAATCAAGATCATACTAATTTGTCTTTAAGCATAAATCTTACGTTCTCTTAGGCGGCAAGTGGCCATGCATAGCCTCAAGGGCATAAATGTTTAGTTTGCCTTTTTGTGTTTATGTTCAGAAGGTAGTTAGGATCATATGGCAATCTTTGTCTTTTTTAAATAGCGATTGGTATCAAGGGGAAAGGTATCACGTTAACATTAATAGCGAGCTTCAGTTAAAGGATCTCCAAATATCACTGCAATGCAAAAGATTCACCACGTTCAAATTTGGATAAGGGGTAATGTTTCATTTTTAATTCTATTTCAGACTTCCATGAGGTGATGAAGTAGGGTTATATATTTCGAAGTTATCTTCCAGAAGAACAGAGATGGCAGTCAATGGAGTTCACCCCAATGGGTAACGACAGTCAGTGTGAAAAGTCCTATCCATTCAGTTGTTTATGCTATCATTAAATGATGTACAGTGAAACCTGTCTTTGAGACCTCCTGAGAATTAAGGACAACCTGGAAATTAAGGACATCTACGTGAGTTCCTTAATATATTCTGTACATGGAAACGAAGCGGTTTTTCACAGTCCTTTGCGTGTCTCTAATTCCCAGGTTCCACTGTACTTTCTTTTTTTATTGTTAAATGATATCTTCTACTTGAAATTTTTGAAAGATATATTTATTTAGCACAGCTTCCAAAATTTAAAAGTATATATTTTCAACAAAAGTTAGAATGATAACGCAACAGGCTGAATTCTGCTTTGGGGAATTCAAGTGTGGCTAAGAGACGTCAACAGCATTAATGTCTACTAATCCAGTGTAATCGTACCAGACACGTTTTTATTTACTTACGCAAATGCACGAGCATAATCCGGTAATACTGTGCATCCCGCCTTATATTGACGCTGTAAATTTTGTATTTTTCAGAGATGAAATGTCAATGGCAGAAGCTGCACTATGCTGGGCGGGGGGTCGGGAGTGGAATGCAGTTGCGAAGGAACACCACCCGCCACGACAAATGGAGACACAGGATATTGGAAGGAAACGAATACGATTCTAACAGTCCAAATTGTTGATAATTTTCCCCAGTGTTTAAAATATATTAGAAGCGTATGAGGTATAAATCAGCGAGGTAACGGCAGACGCAGCGTCGTTAAATGTGTCAACAATGTAGCACATGTCTCTGTGACCCAACGTTTTGTTGACGTATTTTTGCTCTGCGTTGCGTTCGTAAAGCCAAAAAATTGTAACTCTGGAACTGTTTTACCATAAACGTGCATTCCTCAAAGGCATTGTTTACCTGCGGTGCCGAATGAGGCTACGAGTAGTGTCCCAAACAAAAGCAAAATCCAGAAAATCGGATCGTGTTTCGCCATTTTCGCTTCGAATTTGATAAGGGTGGCGAATGTGGCCAAGGTACGCTTCCAACAGGTAGGACAGTCTATCTACACTGGCGGAACAAAGGCACGGGCATCGTTTTATCTAGCACGTAGCCAGAAATAAAACTGTCCTAGCACCACCGTAGTGCGTGCGATTGCGAGGAACAAGACAATTTCTTGGTGGGTTACTTGGAATAAAGGTGGCTTGGTCAATCCACGTACAAGACTACGCAAGGTAGCAAACACCGCTGTGCTACCTGTGGCAGGAAAGAATGAAAATAACCGAGATGGTGTGTAGTTGGCAATCGCTTGGACGTGCTGAAAACAGAATATCTCTCAAAACATATTCTGTCAAAAAAGGCACAGAAGCCCAGATCGACGTGTGTTGGAAAATGTGTTACTGGAAGCATGAAAACGAGGAATTAGTGGTAGGAATAAGCTATACAGTCAGATAAATAGCAAATTGTAGTCTTCACTGAAAGATAAATTTGTCTAGTAGCTATGTTTCATTACTGTTGTGTATGTATATTTCCTGTTTGTACATTTTGCTGTTTGTATAATGTGTATATTAATTTTTTGGAAATGCACAAATTTCATGCTGCGAGTCAATAAAGTATTCTAAAACGTTACCTATTGATGGGTACGAGAACTTCCGTTGTTTGGCGTACGTAAGATTATATGATATGGTCTTGTGTTCAAATAATGAACTTTAGCCTTCTGCCATTCAATTCTATCCTGATTGTTCTACATGACATCCCCAGAATTAATCACGAGAAACGTACCAAATTAAAGCAATATTAATGTATTGATAAAACAACTGTCCCCAAATCCAAAATATTTCTGCTCAGCTTGAGTCTGAGCTGTATATGTTACAAAGGTGGCCCAACGTGTACTAACCGCTATAGGGACGTGTGGGTTGAGGATAGGTGTGTAATCATTGTATACACCAATAAATACACCAGTAGAAAATAAAAATGAATATAATCCATAAATAAACACAATGTAGTGTCTTATTTGTAAATCATAGCATCAAAAATAGCATTAAAAGCAAAGCGTTCTGACACACATATTTCATATTCAATCTGGTAGCAATGATCATTGTAAACAGAAGGACGGTATTATTTACAATTAGTATCGACGCTTAATGGTCCCCATCTGAGACAAACGTATCACGAACATCTTTTTGCCCCGAGTGTATAGACCCGGTGCACACAGGTGGGCTTCAAACCCGTCGCCGCTGTAGTCTCACAAGAACACAACATACGACGTCACTAATTATCGCATGCGAACTTTGTTCACAGTTCACTTCATGACACTCATCACTCACCTCCTACGCTGGCACAGTGTGTGGGTGCGCTCTGATAACGACAAGCCGGGCTACTCGAACCAGTCTTTATCAAAATGATCTCAATCCCAGTATATAGCGTGTAAATCCTACACCCTGTGTAGCACTGGATGACGTTTCGTAGTGGGTTGAACTACTGAACAAAAGAGGATGATATTTTTGTTAATTGTTAAGGTTGTGGTCAATTGATTTTTTTAATTATTAAAGTTGGCGTCAACCATATGGCAAATATATTCGTGTCCCAGACCACGTAAATTACTGTGCTGTTCTTTAAATACACCTTAATGGGTTTATTACACCTATTCCGATAAGATACCCACTTACGACTACACCAGCTTGCTGTTATTCAGACGAACATCCATGCAGCTCATATCATGCATATGTCGGATGCGATGCCAACTTACTGCCACTATTAGCCGATGAAATGGCGTGTTGCCATTATTGGCGTGTTTCTCTCTTTTTGTATACGCTCACATCCGAAGTCAGTAAGTAAACAAAGCATACCATGATTTAAGCGTAACGAACGGTTTCTTTGAACTATAACGGCAGGTTTGCCCATAACGATATTAGAAAAAGGATTGTAGGAAGACTTGACAGCTGCTACATTTTCAAATTATTATCACAGAAAACTAACAATGACCATTTACACAGTCCCCTCAAAAGTTGATGTATGCAGCACACATTATTTTAAGAGACCAGTTAATGTGTTAAGGTCCTACATGTAAATAGGAAATTTCGAAATGTTGCAATAGAATAGAACAGAATAAAATAGAATTTTATTTAACGTCGGCAAAAACATTTCAACGGTAACAACTAGTGTAAAACACTGTTGACGGACATTGAATCATCAATGAGCGATATCGGTAATGGCAAAATAAGGGCGCATGTATAGAGATAAGTTTAATGTAAGTGAGAGGCTGTAAATGGTTACAGATGCAGCATTAAATTTAAACGCATCAAGCGCAGTAAGAACATGCTGTGTTACCATTAAAAGAAGCCGTGGCAACTCTAAAATCCTGAATAGATGGTAGACATTTAAAATTTGGCCTTAATTCGTTCAAGAGATTGGCACCTTGATACGTAAAAGAGACTATACCATACCTCATCGTCCTGGAATTGATTGGTACAATGCCATTCTTATCCCATTTGTCATATATATTTTGCACCCTTTCAAACAGGACACGTCGAGTAATGGATCTTGTACACATCCTCTAACAATTGTCTTCTGTCGCCAAACTACAATTATTGAACATTTGTCGTGATCTTGTACGCAAAGTCGCAGTAATAGGGAGTATTTTAAACCCATTGGCGGGAAAATTTTCCGAAGATACCCGAAAGAAGGGTAAAGGCGCGAAAACAGGGGTACCAAACAAT
>JAAUYG010097405.1_pt1 | contig 11803 bp, 7 predicted proteins | sample 7278091 | NCBI WGS metagenome assembly JAAUYG01 (sample SAMN14350201, study PRJNA611818) | marine sediment metagenome | isolation source: surface marine sediment (0.6m) | place: French Polynesia: Moorea | collected 2018-08 | reverse complement strand
TTTCTTTCAATTTTGATGACGGTGGTGAGCGGTAAATTCAAATCGGGAAAAACTTTTCACGTTCCAGCAACGCTCCAGCAACGTTCCTCTGGTGTGACCGGGCCTTTAATCTATATCGTCTTACCAATTTTAACTTAGTTCAAGAGTCACTTTAACTAAGTTTAGTTTCTCAAAATATTTATTTCCTATTTTAACTCTGAAGCATGAACTCATGAACAGCATAACTGCCTTGGTAAATAAACTGTCTATGGACTTCATAAAATTAGAGTTTAAAAGTGTAAAGACTTGGTAAGTGTACTCATGGCAATGGCCTTTAATAGGATTTCAATGACAATGTTATTTTAGTATCAAGCCACCTTACCCTGTTGAGGCTTCCTTTACGTTTTTGGAAGAACCGTCGCTGAGTTTGTGCCAGTAAATCTGGGCCGCCAGCGATCGACAGAATAATGGCCTCCGCCATGCGACCGTTATGTAGACAGATATCAACTGCCGACGCGAAGTTCCCCATGAGGAGTGACTGCGTAATCAGGCCGTCGCAGTCTGGAACAGGCATTAGATTTTCAGTTCTGGATGCTATAATAACATACATATAGGCCATCCTGAGCACAGAAACTTGGAATAGGAATTCAAAATACTTAAGTGAATAACTTAAGCACCATGGCTAAGCATTTGATTGGAGGTGGAACTTATGAAAGTAAATGTTGAAGTTAGTTTGGCAGATATTTGTGGAACTCAGTGTCTAGCATCTCTGTAGTCACTAGGGTGTTATTTATATACTAATTTCATTGTTTACATGTAAAGAATCAGAAGCCTAGGCTAATGTAAAATTTACAAGCACACAAGTAACCTTGCTAGTGCATGGTTGAGTCAGTTTGGGTTTACTAGGTACACCATACGAAACACCGCAGTCTTTTATCATACGCTGCAATTTACTAAGCCTACAACTACAGAGCAAAATTCAGATTCTTGTAGATAACAGTAAAATAAATACAAGGCTTTACAGCAAAATATGTTCAGACAGATTTTTTTTTCTGTACCTCTCAATTCCCAATGTCTTACCATTTTCCGTCGAGATGGGTAAGGGTGAGTCTGTCCGCATTGTGTCGTGTTCCTGGATGGCAATCTGATCAAAGGCCGCGGTGCCATCTCCCGACAAACTGGCAGACGATGACTGCAGCAAATATAACAGTTTTTATTATTTATGACAGAAGCAAATTGATGAAACATTTTCACTATGTGTGATACAGTTCAATCACATTCCTGACATGAAAAACAAATCTGAATTCTGCTAGCATGGCAGTGCATGCCTGTGGTGCAGTAAGTATGATAGTCCAACAAGAAATATGTATGCTAGCTTTTATTTCTCATATGAAAGTATTGCATGCAGTAAACTTTCTTCCCACACCCAATGAAATCTTTGTCATACAAGAAGAGGCAACTGAAGTAACAGTCATTCATCACAGACTGACACTCATCAGTTGCAACCCGATGTCAGAAATGAAATGCAGAAAAGTACAAAATGTAACATGCAATCATGGCAATATAGGAGCAATATTTATGGCACAGATAACTGGAGCAAGTACACATCAAACAGAAAACGTTAATACGGTGTGGGCTAAAATATGTAACACAAAAACAATATATAAGTTGCACATGTCAGCATCATATAACTTGAATTTCACACTATGTGAATGCTAAATATTGATTAGTTAGTTCAAACATGAAAAGAAGCACAGATGGTTTCTACACACATTTTCAACAATCTCGGAGCATCCCGCTTGTGATAAAAGGAAGGAAGGGTTGGATTTATCAAGGCTCTAAACATGCTACATAGCCAGTGGTCTCAATACCTGGGGCTACAAGATAGCCTAGGGGACCAACAGAACTTACTCAAACTGGCCCAAACTGTACTGGATTGTATTAGCCGAAACATACATGCTGCTATTTTCTGACCGCGAATTTATGGAATATACAATTTTCTAATGCCCATTCGAAGTCCAGGAACGTTTATACCGGTACATACAGTATTTCAATGTTGCAGATGTTCTTTTATTGCCAGCCAGAATGGTCATGAATAGGTAGTAAGCATCATATTTTGGAGCAGCATAATGTTTGAGTCTGAATTAGTAAAATTGCTTATTGCGAGCCCAATGGACAAGTACCGGTATCCAATATTGTGTTGAACTCTGATGAACCCAGAACAAGAAGCATTGTGGGAACAGAGGGGTAGTTTAAATTGAATAACATACCTAGACTAGCCTGCTACCAAGGTACGTAATGGGTATGCAAGCACATGGTATATCAGATATACATATATGTATTTCCACAACCTCTGGCCATGCAAACGTTTTGCAAATATCATAACATATAGGAATATTTTGTCTTATAATTTTTTTACAGAAAATTGCCATAATTCTAAAATGCACAGGGAATTAGTTTCCAGTTTATGCTTCATTTACGATCAGAACAAACACAGCCGCTGGGATAGGCTAACATAGTGGTGGGACTGGGAGTACATGTTAGTAGTGCCCATATAAAGCGTAGCCAACATCAAATTAATTGCATGCATTACAACAAGGAAAACAACAACAAGCTCTGGGAAGCAAACAACACAGAAGGGTAAACACTAGGAACTGAAAGTTTGTGTCCAAAACATTTGAATGCTTAGCCTGCCCAATATGAATTACTTTACTACTCTAAATGCTGTATTCACTCAAGTGCACGGTGTCTTTAGAAAATCTTAAATGACTTCACAGGAAAACATTATACACTTTTTACATTTTTTTCCAAGTTTACCCCAATCAGAAAAGGCCTGATACCACACCGTGAGCTTATCAGAATATATGTACTTAATAGAATGAACTTGTTTCTTCATTATTTAAGGAATACTGGTCATATAACTGGAATTCAATAATAAATCCTCTTTCCTTGGTTTCTGAATTAGGTTCTTCCAAACCTCCTTGTTCTATACAGTAGTCCACCTCTAATAAGGCCACCCTATTTGTCAAGAAACTGTGGCCACATTAGAGAGGTAGCATTTGGTAAGAGGGAGAAGTAAATACATTGATAGGGAGTATTAGCGGCAAACATTTATGGCCATATTAGACTGTGTGACCTCTGTTCAGAGTAGCCATTAAGAGAGGGACTACTGTATACATTTAAGTACAATATGACAGAATCTGTGTTCTACAGGTGACCCGTCTGCTATTTATCAATATAAGTTGACAAACTCCAGACAGACAGGCGGTTGACACAGAGGACAATGTGTTTCAAAACAGATTGTGGCTCATATATAAGTTGTAATGTTTACAACAAGTTTTGAAATTTCAGACAGAAAGGCATGGTGAGAATTGCATTAATGCTGTGCGGGTGACATGTGACAAACAAAGAAACAAAGAAAACAAACAGAGAGGAGTATAGGTGCCGCTAGCTGCCTAACAGATAACACTGAAGGGGCGCAAAACTGTGGGGGGATACCTCAGTCTCTTCATCAGAGGGAGAAAGTTGACCGTTAGAGTGCGGAGGGGGCTGAAGGAAATCATCCTGAAATGGGGAATAAACATATTGGGGGAAAAACATAAATTTACAGAAGTAGGGAGTTAGGCTTGGCCAGTGGAATAAATATTTCAGCCATAAAATATATACTGCATTAGGAATTAGGCAGTTAGGCTTGGCCAGTGGAATAAATATTTCAGCCATAAAATATACTGCATTAAGAATTAGGTAGTTGGGCTTGGCCAGTGGAATAAATATTTCAGGCATAAAATATACTGCATTAGGAATTAGGCAGTTTGGCTTGCCAGAGATACGAAGCGAAAAATTTATAGATGAATTCCTTTTATAGAGATATCATTTGTGGAAGTGCAAACAGTGGTTTTCAATTTCAGAGTGACCGCCTAAAATTCAAATCATGTGGTGAAAAAGTATGGCCCCCACTGCCCCCCAGGGATGGAACTGCATATGTTTGTGAGTATGGTGTGGTATGAATTAGTTTATGAATATTCATTCATCACTTCAATGTAGATTCCAACAAGATAAAGTGAAAAGGGTGTTATAAATCCGTGGTACAGTGATTCCAGGGCACTAGTCTACATGCACAACATAATACAACACAAACTTACAAGCCAAGAACTCTGCAGTTCACCGCAAAATGCCATAAAGTCCGCAACTAATGAATGTCTCTACTGCGGTATGCACATCAAGAACAAAGTCTTAGCAATCACTAACATTCATTCTAAATATTTAAAGTCAGAAAAATGCGCACGGCAACACCCAAAAAGAACCATGAGCAAGAATTTTTCCTTCATCACTTTGGTTCAGCTCATTAACTTAATACATGCCAGACACACACAATACTTCAATCATTCTATTTCCTGGGTTATAAATATTGTCAGACCTGCCTTACCTTGGAACTCAATCTGGCCATTTTTTCCGCCAACGCAGAGGCGTCGATACCATGCGACGGGTCTTGCGTAGCTGCTGCGTCTGACTCCGCTTCCCCCAGTAATGTGGAAAGGCGATTGGCCAGCAGTTCGGGTTCGTAGCCGAGCAGACGGAGATAGCAAGATCTGGGTTCGGTCTCAAAGTTCACCTGAGGAAACATTGACATCAAAAGAGATCTAATCATCAAACGTTATCAGCTGTGACCATTATGCGACATATATGTTCTACTGTGTATAAATTTGTCACGAGATATTGTTATGTTTCATCAATTGTCCACGAAAATGTCGATTTCAACTGGATGCTAAGATGTTGCAGCAATTGTGTCAAGTCCAATTCTTCCTTACTGCGACTGGTCAAGCTGACCATAGTTTCGGTGTCTTCCAGACATTGTCCTACCAAAGGGTCCAAAATACAGTGAAACCTCGTCTTATAACCAACCAAGAAATAAAACCATATACTAGATGAACAAAAGGTGTTTGGTTTCAGAATTAAGACTAATGCACAACTAAAGACCATTTCAGTCTTGACCACGAGTCTTTAGTTTTGAGGCTGCACTGTACTCCTTATTGTTTATATGGTAACTAAGACCTACAGAGGTGAAATCTGAAGTATGATCTTTGACCTTTACTGACCTTGAGGAAATTCCAAACTGTCTCTTCCACATCGCTACGACTGTTGGCGATCTTGTATGAGCAGAAGTCCACAAACTGGTTATTGACGAGAGCATTCTCCAGCTGGTTGCTATTGGAGATGAAATCCATCTCTGTGGTAACCTGGCTGATGCGTACCTCAGGACGACTTGGCTCACCAGTCTGACTCGGCTTAGGATTCTCAAACGTCACCAACTTGCCTCCAAACTGAAAGACGTACCACGATCTTATACCATTTCTTTGTGCTAAAATTTGACTTTGCACTTTTGTTCAGGATCCCTATTAAGTTCCTATGCTAGACAATATCATTTTTGTCAGCTGGATTAGCAACAGACAAGTTATGTTGAATGGATGTTGAACCAGGAATAAAGAACGGTGACAGAGCAGGTAAACAAGGTAAAACCTGGACATACATGTATGTGCAGTTATTTCTATATATACAGTGAAACCTCTCCTTCAGGAACAAAATGCACTAAATATCAAAATACTGTCTGAATTCTGAAACGATCCAACATGGACCATTTATGTGTTTTAAGGGTAAAATTCTGATCAAAACGGTTGTCAATTCAATTTTTTTTTTCTCGGGTGCTTTCTAAAGAACAGATTTCTCCCCCAAAAATTCTTCTTGAACTTACCCCAAATGATGCCCCGGCCGGTCGCCGTAACCACTTTGGCGGCTTGGCGAGTGACACTGATGAAGGTTCAGATTGAGGCTGCTGCTGTGAGTGCATGGAGAACGGGTCGGACGGGAACGCGTCTGCCACCTGGAATTGGGAACAAACTTTGGAATAAGTTATATTTTGGTTAAACTGGGCCAAGCCATTGTAAATACATGTACACTGAACCAGGGCATCAGCTTCCATGAATGCGACCCCCAACTCGTAATTTTGCACTCAAGCCTGGTACCGCCTAACAGACTACAGATACTAATAGGCAGTAGCTCGAACCTGTAAAATAGTTTATTGGGAGGTTTGCTTTTGTTGGAGTCTAAAGTTCAGTCACCAAAAGGTATTTAAAGGTCTAAATCTGTTTTAGCTTTTCTACTAATGGGAAGGATTTTTATAAAAGCCAGTCCACAATAGAACAAAACGTTATTAAAGAGTTGTGTATATATAGCAGTCCCTCTCTTAAAGGACAGGGTATCTTAGAGAAGACACAATCTTTGGCAATAAGTACTGTGAAGGTATTTGATCCTCCCTATTTTCAAAGGACACCTCTCTAATGAGGACAGAACTGTTTGGTAGAAGGAGTGTCAATATAAGAAGGGGACTGTGGTATGTCAACTACAACAATCGCTCAATTTAAGATCACGAACGGGAGCAAATGAAACAGATTGGTTCTTAAAATTGTTTTAAAGTAACAAGTTTACTGAATACCATTTCTTAACATTTTTTTTAAAGTAACATTTTCAGGCAATACCATACCTAGGCTTAAGGTAACATATAAAAGACCCAAGAAGAGTTTGAGAATCCAGTCGTTGACTGGCGTACCTTGCTGGGTGTTTTCTGTGGAGTCTGTCCCCCCATGAGACTGTATACGCTGACGTGACTGTCAAACGAACAGCTGGATATGAGGGCCGGGTTCCGCGGACACCACTGCACATCAAAACACCACTGGTTGCTGGTCGGGAGTTCGTAAACCACCTGAAACGACATAAACATACAAACGATGTGGTTAAATAGATCAACAGGAAAATGACAGTGTTCAAGTGGCTGACACAGGGATACAAGTTGAGATGAGAACTGATGCATGTGCTATGAAGTTATGGTGAATGAATAACTTTTAAAGTGGATCAGAAATGGATTCAAGATGAAACTAATTATCTCAAAATATATTTATCTGGTACCTGACAGGCACAGTCTTAAAGTTCTGTGTAATGGTTATCATAGTCACTGGAAACTTTTTAAAGTGTTTGGTACTTCTGCATTTAACTCTGAAATGTGCCCAGCCCGCCAAAAAAAGAAGTACATGACAATATGCATCTATAAATAGATAACTAATCTGTTGTTCTCTTCTATCTGTAGCCTCTAGGTGAACTTAAATAACTTATCACTCAAGGTTACAATTCATAGCAAGGAGCCCAATAGGATAGGATGATGGTCTCAAGAAAAGCCCAAACCAACTGGTAAGGAGCCACTGAGACTGGGAGGTGCTACCAGAACTATCTGTACTGCATACATGCATATCTATATGCATCAAGAAAACCGGATGAATAATTTGCTTGGAACGCATGTAAAACATCCTTGCATAAATACATTTGTAACAGACGGCATGCTATTCAAGGGGTGAAATGCTCGCTATTAAATCACAAATACTGGTAGTCTGCCCTAGTTTCCCTTTACAGTACACCAAACCCTTAACATAAATGCCAGCTGGAGACCGAACATCACCACCAGAGAAGGTCGAAGTTTACAGGCCAAGAATAAGTGTATATATACATTGGTCCAGTAATTCCCCACAAGCTACCATCCCTGAAGTGAGAATACAACAATTGAACATGTTAAAGAGTCATAAAGACTAGTCTGAGGTTGAAACTACCCACAAAGCTGTTGAGGCTCACTCAAAATTTCCTGGATATAGCAATGGTTTTATTTTTAGGTTATTTCTCTAGCCAAATAGCTGCTTGGGCTTTGGGTGGTGCACTTTCTTGAAAAATCTTAAGCGGAAACGTGAACTTGCACAAGAATTCATTAATCACCTTTGTAATTATTGATTTATCTTCTCCATGCTAAAGTTCTGTTTTTTGATTTATGACTTTTCCAGAGGCTAGCCCCATCTAAGATAGCTTCATGCACGTTGACATGTACAGACTTGAGACTTTGGTGCCAAATTGGTGGTGGTGGTGGTTGTGTTTTATTTCACATTTACTGGGCCCTGCCAGCAACCAATGTTGCAACTGTCAATGTCAGCGGGCTTGCTTTATACAGACCACGGAACCAACAGATATCACTGTCCATAAATTCAAATTCTGAAAACAGGTTATCTTTTATATCTTCTTAATAACTAGCCAAATTCCCATGCAACCATGAATGCAAACACATAAAACCAAACCACCACTAGATGTGAAGAATTACCTCCATATATCGATCACACAATTTCACAAATCAACATTTGGGTGATCAGTAGGGGACTTATATAGATTTACAGAAAAAACAGAAATTCACCTGTAGTGTCTGCAAGATAAACACGTTTATATGGATTTTATTATTATTCAACCTACTTTTGACCAGCAAAAGTCAAAGCTTTATCATACAGCCATTCTATCAGTTTCATTTACATAATTTACGTTGTTCTAAAGAACACATTTATCTCCACATACAGTTTCACCTACCAAAGAATGAAAATGCATTTATTTATTTATTATTTTTTGAAAGAATATAAAATCTCCATTTTCCACATATGGTCAACTTAAAGTTCAAGGTCCACAGAAGTTTCTTCTGTAAACCACAAACCATTGCTAAAATATTTACAAAGCTTTTATTCACAGCAGATTAAATAGCATTTTCACAAAACATGGATTATGCAATGGAACCAGTTTCACGACAAGTTTTACTCCGGCTAATGAACTTAGGATCAGCCACAACCTCCCGCTGGTATGACACAGCATTTTCTTTGCTTAAGGATCTCAGGTGAAATAAATTTCTGAGAAAGTAGCCCACCGTCTAAAACTAGTACACAAATTATGTTGCTGCCATATAGCTCTGAACATGTATACTCAATTCAGACTTCCAAACTACCAGGCTCTTTTCTATATTTAATACCTACACATTTGATATTTCTTACAGTTAAATATCACTGCGTGATCCAGAATCAGTTACGTTACCTCTCCTGTCTGGACAGCACTGTTAGGATTCCAGCAGAGGATCCGGTTGTCCTTGCCACAGCTCAGCAGTAGATCTGGATCTTGAGGACACCAAGCCATGGACAGGATACCCCTGGTAAGGACAAATACAGGAGTGAAACCTCGGACGACAAAAAGACACAGAAGTGATATATCTGGTGCCAAAATACAGGAGCGGTGCTATTAGTTACAGAAATATAGGAATGAAATATCCGGTAACAGAAATACAGGCATGATACCCTTCGTAACATAAATACAGGAGCTGCATCTCTGGTAAAAGACATGAAAGGCAGATACCTCTGAAAATTCAAAGACAAGTATGGATAACAATTGTGATAATGCAAAGTGACTGACAAGCTTGTATAGGATCAAGTTGTTCAAGCTGCATCGATAATTATACCAGTCTAATAACTTTTGTGCTGTATATGGAGTGCACTTCAGATCGATGGGTCACAAGTTCAAATCCAGTGGGAGGCACTATCATCTTTTATGTGTTACTTGCCCCAGCTAAGGCAAGCTTAGCCCCCCATCACCCAATTGTGGGGAAAATGGGCCTAAAACCGAACCTTTCATCTCATGCTATATATGTACAGTAAATCTATTAGCATAATCGAAAATATGATTAAATGCTCTGTTTTCTGTACCTTTGATGATTCTCTAAGACTTTGACTGGCGAGGCAGCAAATCGTAGATCCCAAAGCTGGATGACTGGAGTGTGGTCGTCTTCAGATGCCAGACACATCTGGGTGGCGACATCTGGGTGCCACGATACCAGCTTACACTTGATCTATGGTACAGACAATTGAGAGCATACAACGACAGAGTTCTTAACTTTGAACACAGCACAGGATACCTTGGAAAAATGGTCTTTGAAGACCACCAAATTGGACCAGAAAATGTCTATCAAGACCGGTTTCACTGTGCAGTGATCACTGTGATGTTAAACCCTTCCACTTAAGATTCTATCCATTTTTAAAACTGGCCCATCAGTGACACCACTCTTACATTCCATTTTAAGACCCACTTTCAATTTAAAACCATCATATTATGACTGAAGAGGCGGCCTTAAAATGCAGTAACTGCTTTATACATAGCTCACAGATTGATATCCATGCAGAAACGTAAAAGAAGCTCCGAGTGTCAAAAGTTTAACACATCAAACGTGAATTACCGGGTATTTGCAAAAGCTTTAAGTCAATCGTAACCATGCAAAAGAGCAGCAGTACCATAGCTTTCTTTTATGCTTCCTTATCAGATGACCTCTGCCTTAAAAGGTCATCTTATCAGTGTCATCAGATTTTGACAGCAAGTGCCAGTACCAGGAATGCAATTAATGTCCCATTAATGCAAACAGAATTATTCGGCAGAAGAGGGGTTCCTATTAAAAGGGGACTACCGCAGTAACAGTTTGTTAATAATCAGGGGTGATTTTCTCAAAAATACTTCAGTCCAAGTTTTGACTACATCAATTCCTTAACCAATCACGTTGCTCTGATTAGTGATTTCAGTCAAAAGTTAGATTTAAGTATTTCAAGAAAAGACCTCAGCCCACCTGTGTAACCTCTGTGTACATACCCTAGTCATGCTGTCGCTGACTTTGATGATTGGTTCGTTTTTACGCAGATCCCAAACTACACAGCGCCCAGCGTATGTTGAGGCCAGAATGTGCTGGACCTGACGATTCCAGGCCACGCAGGTCACATCGTCCGGGGGCTGTAACCATGGAAATAATCTCTCTTAGAGATTATATTTACCAGTAAGTTACCCTGCGTTTAATTATATACATTTTTTTCCTTTCAACTCTACTAATTGTGGTTTATATTGGCACAAAGGTATGTAGTGACATGACACAGTGAGATTACAAAAGTTTATAAGTATGCATACGCATTTTTAATGCTATAAATATTGTAATATTATTACCTATTAGTCTTCATCAACTGGTTTATGGCACATGCCAAGTCACACTGACACATGGTGTAATAATAGTTATACAAATATAGTGGGTACATCTACCTCTACTGAATAACCTGGCCTTACCTGGGATTTGGAGCCAGGAGTCATTGGATTAACCGGACTCTTCAAGTCCCAGATATAGATCTCAGAGTCATTGGCACCAGACACCAGCAAGTTACTCTGGGATGAAAAATAAATGCAGATAACAACTCATACATTCCTGGACTTGGTGTTTGGCAAATTGACCTAACTTTCATTCTAAAGGGGTTTTTTAATATAAAAGACATGGTGCGAGGCTATAGTGGAAAAATCTTTATCATAGTACACAGCAGCTTTGGACTAAAGAACCCTTGATAGGCATCTGGAATTCAGTGGACAAAATCTAAAGCAGGAAAAATATCAGAAACCGGGATGAGATGATGACACTAAACCTGTACCCTGAACTAAAAGGTTCGTCACATTAGAGCTTCATTAATTATTACATGTACTGATTTTAATATTTCAAAGTTTGAAATTACTTTGGGTTTTAGAAAACACTAAATGGAGTTTTATTAAAAGGGATCCCAAGGCCAGTCTTTAGAAAATCTTAAACCTAGAAATGACCAGACCCACCTGGGCTGGGACTTATTGAAATACTAAGTCTAAGTCTTGACTTAAGTCCCATTCTTAGGCAACCATATTGAACAGGTTGAGAACTTTTAAGTAGTTTTGAAAAACCCAACCCGGACGTGGCAGCTATTGGATATTCTAATAGGACAACGGTTGCAAAATGTGAGTCAGTGAACTTAAGGTACAGTCAAGCCTCGTTATAACGCGCCTCGTTAGTCCGCGGAATCGGATATAACGCGGTCACACCTTGGCTCCCGAATTTTACGTAACAACTGTCAATCTTCCGCGATCTCACAAGCCGCCTGCA
>JAAUYG010100252.1_pt1 | contig 11805 bp, 12 predicted proteins | sample 7278091 | NCBI WGS metagenome assembly JAAUYG01 (sample SAMN14350201, study PRJNA611818) | marine sediment metagenome | isolation source: surface marine sediment (0.6m) | place: French Polynesia: Moorea | collected 2018-08 | reverse complement strand
TCAAGTCCTACTAAGATGGATTCTTCTCGAGGGTTTTCGTGCACAATATACAGCTAAAACCAGACGACATATGTCTAAAATATCGCAGTGGGTGTATAAAAATAATATTTTCAGAGCCCGTAAAGAATTGGGTGTGGGATAGACTCACAAGCTCGTCCCCCCTGCACCAGTGATTTGTCCTGAAACATTCCATTGTCCAGCTCATCCGAACATGCCTAATCCATATCTAGTCGAACCACGTGTGAATAAAGCGCAGAACAACTCCATAGTCTTCTAAGCTTACAGCAATCCCGAAGATCTTTTCATCAGTTTGATGTGTTTCTTTTGCAGGTGTAACGAAAAGGAAGAAGCGAGCCGCCGCTGAGGCCGCCATGGCTGCGGAGTACTATGAGCTGCCCCTGGAGCAGCCCAGGGCACTGTCACGTAACAAGAGGCAGGCACAGCGAGGTGAGTGTAGACAAAATATTGTCATCCAGGCACAAAACAATGGTTAGTGTAGACAAAATATTGCCCTCCAGGCAAACAACAGTGTCGTGGATGGACCAAATATTTTGCCTGTGTTGTGCCTGAAACTATACACACTACCAAACATCCGTGTTGTGCATATAATAGCTCACCAATGTATTTATACATCTTTAATATCGTAAGGAATATTTTAGAAGAGGGGAGCGAATGCATAAATTATATTTTTTGTTGTTTGTTTGTTTGTTTGGTTTTTTTTTTTTGGTAACTATTGTAACTAGACATACTTATTTCTTCAGTTTCTTCTTTGTTAATTTCTTGTTGTGTTGTCTATGACGTATTCTCTCATGACTTTTAAAACTAGTGCATGTAGATAAGTATTAGACCGGAAGTGAGAGAGACATCTTAACCACAAGCTGTGCATGGATTTCAAATACCTGTATGATAATTACTTTGTAACTTAATCCGCATGTTGAATTGAGTGACTATAGTGAATGATATTTCTATGAGTGTCATTACTAATATCGGAATGTGACCCAATACTTCCGAAGCCAAAACAAGTTCTTCTGATTGTTGTGTGAAAAATATCAAGATTAGTTCTACTTTTTGACTTGGCAATACGCTCAGTCTCATTTTGATCTGTATAGCTACAGAAGAAAAGAAATTAAAACGACCATTTGTTCATGGATCTCATGCCATCAAAATAGTGTCCTACTCGCCTTGTATCATGCGTTTCTTTGAATAAGTTCCCACAAATCGGCATCGAGCACGTTTCGACTTCCGGAAGTACATTGTACTACCGACAGAATAGCATGTTCCACTGAATAGCATGTTCCACATCTCCTTTGCTCTAGAAGTCTTTGGTCAGGGTGTGAATGAAATACAACATCCCTGCCAAAAATAGAATGTACATGTATTGTTTCTTTGTGGTGTCTGGGTGCGAACTGTATATCGTTATTTATTATTTACTGAGTGCTAGGTAAACTAAGAGTCACATTGTGTGTCTCGGTTGAAATAATGATATTGAATGATACATGCTTTTGCAAGCTCTTGTTTTAATGACGCTGGTTTTATTTTGTTGGTAGCTTCGTGGCTCGGTGATTTTTTTGTTGCGTGTGTTACATAACATAACTATGCCAATATAGCCTTTAAATCTCTATGAGAAGGATGGAAATCTTTTAATGTTGAAAAATAGGTCCCATGAAAAAAAAAAGAGATTATTTCGCTGTCAATCAAAAATAACAAAAACAAAAACAATTAGGTATCTGTAACAGAAGTGGCGAGTGTGCATCCAGGTTTGTTCGGTTACGTTGGTCCCATTACTCAAACCCCGCTTGGTCTACTGTCTGACATGGACAAAATGATTAGATACTATTAGTATATGTGGTATACCGAACCATTTCATATACGTATAGCATCAGTGAAACCGTTTATTTGGTACTGCATTTTTAGTCTACGTGTAACATTAAGAATCCGTCTCTCAATACCCTGTACTACACTGTAGGTCGCTTGGGGTCAGTTTCTTAAAACATCCTAAGCCCATATAGTGGTCTTGGGTATGAAATGGAAATTGCCTGACAAGGTGATTGGCGTAACTTAAGTCCGTTTGTGGGCATAATATTTGAAAAGAAATTGTTTCCTTGACCTTCATTCAATCAGAGCTCCAAACAATATCAGGAAAGGGTTTCCCTGATAAATACGTGGCCTCAATATTAGTAATATGCAATTAATGCCAGTCACATTTTCCATTACTCTTTTACCGGAATTTCTTTACATTTTATATGTGGTTGCGTCGTATCTGCATGGCGACCATGTCCCCAGCATCTACAATTATTATGGTTTTGTGAAATTCATTTGGAATGTGTATGATATAATTAAAATCGTTTAATGTACAGTGGAAGAATTATGTTTCAATGCCATAAATACACCACTGCAAATTAATACTGGTGGAGAAAAATACTAGTTTTGTTACAAGCAAAGTTATCTAATAAGATTCTTCTGCTTAAACTACTTAGTGTTTAAAATTTCTTACCCAAATTTCATTGCATAAATACTGGGCACACAGTGTCTATTATATGTGTTTGGACTTTGATCCTGTCATATATATGAGGGAAAAAAAGATATTGAAAATATACTGAAATATAATACGGTAATAACTACCAGTTAAGCATTATGTTTGGTTACACACCGTGAAAAACTGCTTGCGGTATATAGCGTCTATCAGCCTCTATGTCTTGTACATTTTTTTTTAAATTTAGAATATCTATGTATAAAAGTAGTGTTACATTACTAAGGACCTAACACGGGACCACCTCAAAATTAAGACCACCTCTTAGCAAGACTAAAACTACCATTCTGAGTGTCCTGTGTGTCTCAGTAATGAGGTCATCACAGCACAGAACCACTCTGCCTCTGTCCATTGGGTAGTCTTAATTTAGAAGTCCCTGTGTAGTGGAGTCGAGTAGTTCTTCTAGAAGATCTGGTGTCGGGGTTAAACAATAGCGTTTGTACGCCGTAGGTCAAAATGGCGGCCACGTGCATTTTTAGATATACACTTTAGAACAGAAATGTATGTCATGGCACGGTTAATTACGAACTTTTTCAAACCTTGTTTTTTTTTTTAGATATTGTGGTACTCAGATAAATTGTAATTGAGTGAGTGTTAAGAACATAAAACATACTAGGTATATATGTGTGTGGCTACCACTTTGTCGGCTAGTGTAATCATACACTATTTTGACTGAGTGTGTTGCAGATAGAGTAATTTTGAAGTTTGCTATTAATCTCATACTGCGTTTCTCTGGATATGCATAATATGAGTTGTACAGTTTGAAAGTAAGAGCATAAGACCATTCTATACTTTCGTCGCGAATCTGACAATAGCTGTATGCGTTCGTACACATCTGGGTCGGTGTTATTGAAAATACTTGAGTCTAAGTTTTGAGTGAAATCAAATTCTTAGCCCATCGCCTTGCCCAGATTGGTGGCTTAAGTTACAATTTGGAGACGAGAGTATTTTCGAGAACCTTGAGAATCCCGGCCGTGTATTTAAAATTATAACTTGTGTTCTGTTTACTTAGATTGTTAGCCTTCTACAATACTTGCACTAACATTAAATTATTGGTTGTTTGTGCATGCTTGAAATTGCTTGCAGTATGTTTAAAATAAATTTAATATAATTTGTGTTCTATTCCTTAGATTGTTAGCCTTCTACAATAGTTGCACTTGCATTAAAATATTGTTACCCCGTGGATGTGTGTGTGTGTGTGTGGTTCAAATTACTCCCTCCATGTAGCTTACCCCTGTGTGTGCCCAAACAGCCTTCGTCACGTTATATCATATATGTGGTCTCACTTGTACTAGACGTGAATCGCAACATCCATGTTGTCTTTTGTGTTGTATTGTTGCTGTTTTAATGGGACTGTCTATGTACGTGTACATGTTTGTCATTCGTAGCTTGTGCTTCTGTCGCCATACTTATAAGCATCACCATAACCTCAATTTCTGACTAATGACCCTGTATAGAAACCCCTAAACATCATTCTGGCTCCCTTTCTGGGACTGGTGTTGTAAATTCAAGTGCTAACAATAAAGACACCTTCACCGGATTTTTCAATAAAGCTGCCTGATCAGTTTCTGGTACATGTACGTAAACGGTTATTGATGAAAGCTCTCGGACAAAAGTGGACCGAAATAAAAGTAAATAAACGTCTTATTTTGGGGTCGAGTAATGCCAAAGACATTTATAATATTAGCCGATTGCATGCCATTTTATTGGTAAAGAAAGCATTTTATCTTCAATTTCCGTAGCTGTCGTGCACTTCTATACATTGGCTCTGCGGTTCATGTAGCTGCCTGATGCTAAGTAATAATTTGACCTTGTGTCTTGGAGCCAGGTTCTTGTTTCCATACTGGCAGTGACATATTGTATCTTCTCTAACAGCTGTTTCTCTCCAGTTTCCCGCTCCACATCCAGCACCTCTACAGTAATTCCGACCCTCGCCAACACGTCACCTCGCTTGCTCTTCTGTTGTTCTTATGCTCAAGATTTGCTCCGTCTTACCCAATCTGTGTATATCAATACATAACCATAATATGCATTCGTTGTGCACAGCTAGTTGCGTCCTTGTCTATAAGCCAGTGTGGTGTGGTATGCATCAATATTTATATTCGGTGGCTTGAAATACCTGTATATATTCCATACATTACCAACTCTTTGGGATCACGGCTTTCTGGAATATGTGTCTATTTCTTTCTAACTATACCACTACCAACCCCACCATTTTTACCCATTGTTGTCAGTGTTTTATTATGCTAGTAATATCACCCAAATCCCTGTTTCCTTTTCTGCCTTGTCGTTCATCAGTTTGCTGCCCCGTTCCCGCTTTGCTTATTTTTGGCCTCAGACGCTTTGCTCCCTCCCTTTTGCAGGCTGTTCCGTCGACCTCGTGTTCGTGGTCGACAATTCGGCTTCAGTGTCCTACGACAGTCCTCTCAACTGGGGAATCATGCAGAACTTCATGAACCAGGTGGTGAACCGGCTCACGGTTGGACCCAACGGGGCTAGAGTGGGCATGGTTCAGTTCGCCCACCGCGCCGTAACCGGCTTCGTGCTCCGAGAGTTCAACAATGTCCGAGATGTGGAGACCGCCATAAACAGCACCCAGTTCCTGGTCAGCAGTGGCGGCACCAACACGGCCCAGGCTTTAGAACTGACGCTAAGCGAACACTTCAACAGAGCTGACGATGGCACATTCGGCAACCGTGACCGTGCGCCCAATCTGGCTGTTGTCATGACCGACGGCCAGTCGACTTCCGCCAATACAGTACAGGCAGCTACAGCCGCCAAACAGGCCGGCGTCATTATTCTGTCCATAGGCATAGGGGGGGCGGTGGAAACCGAATTGAGAGACATATCATCTCCGCCACAGCGGCGAAACGAGACATACTTCCTCAGTACAACGTTTGCTGCCCTCAGCGAAATCCTGGACATTGTCTCGACCACAGCCTGCGAGGTGGCCACGACGGTGGCGCCGCCACCGGTCACCACCAGACCTCCGGTTGTACAGTTCGGTAATATCACGCAATAGCTGTGGTGAATTGGTGAACATTTCACTCGCGGTTAGAATATCGCCTCCACTCGGTGGAGATTCAAACGAGGCTGCGCCAGTTTTCTTGAAAAAAATATTAAGTGTAAAAAATTTAATGTGTTCTTTTCACACTTTGTATCAGTCCACTGGCTTTGAACTGAATATGTTCTAGAAACACAACTGTTTGTAGTGTAAAGTGGCCTTGTGGTTAATCCATTTTTATCATCGTAACTCGAATTTTGGAATATCTTTGTTTTGTACACCATGGATATTCTTTTTAGTATCGTAACTCAAGATTTGGACTATTTATTATTTTGTACTTTAGCAACTGTGACATGTTTTGATGTACCTTCGGTGCGATTGTGTTTTATATTTTGTTGTATATGTTGTCGCTCTGTATGTGTAGCTTGTTGGAACTGTGCATACAAGTAAGCTGTTTGTTTGTTTGCTTGTTTGTTTTTGTGTTGTGAGTCACGTCTGATACGTGTTGCTAAGGTAGAAAGCCCGCTAATACTAATATTTTGAAACCTTTCCATCTTCAGACAACTTCTACTGCCGGTTCTATATCGAGGCCGGGCTGATGTGCTTCTGTCGCTTTGGGGAGAATGACGTCAGACCGACCAACGGCACCCAGTGTGACGGTAAATATTTTTTTAAAAATTCGGTAGTTTAAAATTTTGAGTTGTGTTTGTAAAATGGCCTTTTGTTTATGCTGTTTCGCTTGCAATTTTGCCTTATGTACATGTACATCGGAAGGTATAAATGCGCTGCAAACAAGGTCAGTGTACAGGGAAAATTAAGGGTAAGATGTTTTAAAATATATGACTAAAGTACAAAAAGAAAATTGTTTGATGTTACGAAATATCACTATTGACAAATGTATTGTCTTTTTAGTTTTAAGGAACACAGCTGGGTGTAACCACAGCTAAACACAGTTAGATGCAAAATATCGGGATCATGTATACAGTAGTTCTCTGGTAGATTCAGAAGGCCGTCAGCATTGTAAAGACACCCCAAAATAAGAAATAATCTTGTGGTTACGTTTATTTCAATTTGGAAGCTGGGGTTGTGAAATTCATCAGCAGTGCATCTTTCCACATATACATTTGGTTGGCATCAGGTGCTAAGTAAAATTGCTTGTCTGTTTATTCATTTGCTATATGTTTGTTTGTTTGTTTGTTTGTTTACTGTCAGATATCAACGAGTGCAATGACAACAATGGCGGATGTGAAGATCGCTGTATCAACACCGCTGGCAGCTACTTCTGCGAGTGCACGAACCCCGGCCTCACCTTGGGCCCCAACCGCAGAGACTGTGATGGTAGGGTAGAATACAGATATAGGGCTCCCAGTGTCAAAGACAACAAGAGTGGGACCCCAGAATTAAGACCACCCACTGTCGAGACCAGTGGTCCAAATTCTGAAACAATATAGCACTGGCGCCAGTTTCTGGGAAACATCTTAAGTCTAGAAATGGATCTTAAATTCACAAATCATTTCTCCAATCATTGTATTTTCCGTGTTTAAGATGGCTAGTGAAATGAAGATGTTTTGAGAAACTGGCTCCTGGTGCCTTTGGTCATCCAATGAGTTGTCTTAGTTTGGGGTGGTCTTATTTCAGGGGTAGTCTTAGGACGGAGGTTCCTGTGTACTGGCCACATACAATGTATTTCAATAGTTACCACCTAGCCTTGTATTGCAAAGTTTCTCCGCCGACAGGAAGAATTTCGCGCATGGCGTATAGACACAAAGAGAAGATGTAGCAAAGCATCGTGTATTACACTCAGAAAAAAGATGTATCACAGTATCTTAAGCATCGCAGGGAATAAGGCTGACCTAGTCACAGGGGTGTGCTCGAAAACAGTATTTTCTTGTCTATAACACGCCCGCAATATAACCCAATATATATATAACCAATGGAACACTGCCCACAAAAGTAGCAAAATATCTCTTGAATGCATTTATGAAACGTACAGAAATGTTAAAAGTGTTATAGATAATGCTGGTGCCTCAAAGGTTTAATGTTTACAAGACATCGCAGTGACTTGTAAGCCCTGTTGGGCTGGACGTACAGATTGAACATTGTTATAACTTTTGTGTACAAATGTACGTATGTCACTGTAATAAACGATCATACTACTATAACCCCCATCCGTAAGTGTTTTCTCGACCAGCCCTAATGCTACACTGGGCAACAGTTCTCGAAAAATCTTAAGTCTTAACTTTTTAACTTCTCTTCGGTAAACAATCTGTGCTTGGTTATGACTTAACTTCTTTTCTATACTTCCAGATATCAATGAATGTAACAACAACCCTTGCAACAACGGAGAGACGTGTCTGAACACGTGGGGGAGTTACTACTGTCTGTCTGGCACTCCGGCCCCGCCAGGTGAGATTATAATACCAGCGTGACGTCATAGCACGTGGGCGGAGTGTACTTCCGGTGTTTAGAAGCTGTTATGGAAGCAAAATGTACAGAAGCACATGTAGTTTTACTCTAACCTGGGTTATGTGTGTGTAGAGTTGTCTTTCGTTGGGACACGTTCATTTGGAATTAATTTTTCGAAGAGGCCAAGGGACGCACAGATGCTGCCTTTCAAATCGGGTCAAATTAATTCAGATCGACCTACAGAAAATCTTGACAACAAAGGTTAACATTTAATCAGTCTCTTTATCTTGTATTTGCAGTTGTAGCCTGACGTTTTCAGTCTCTTGTCTTTGTGTTTGCAGTAGAAAATGGATTTTGTCAGTCTCTTGACCTTGTGTTTGCAGTATGAAACGGACTTTGTGTCTTTTTACCTTGTATTTGCTGTAGGAAATGGACGTTTTTCAGTCTCTCTGCCTTGTATTTGCAGTGGAAATGGACGTTTTCAGTCTCTTTATATTGTATTTGCAGTAGGAAATGGACGTTTTTCAGTCTCTTTACTTGTATTTGCAGTAGGCAATGGACTTTGTTCAGTCTTGACCTTGTATTTGCAATAGAAATTAACGTTTTTTAGTCTCATTAGCTTGTATTTAAAGCGCAAAATAGAAGTTTTTCAGTCTCTTTACCTTTTTTCTGCAGTATGAAATGTACCTTTTCAATCCCTTTACCTTGTATTTTGCAGTGTGTCGAGAGACTGCAGACATCGTGTTTGCCATCGACGCGAGTGGCAGCATCAACGAACAAGATTCGGGCAACTGGAATCGCTTGCTCAATTTCGTCGGTCGGGTGATCTTGGATGCCAGACTGCCAGCCGACATTGACAGAGTCCGGTACGGAGCCGTGGTCTACAGTAACAGAGCCAGGGTCGAATTCTATCTGGAAGACACCACCAATCCCCAAGACATGGCGGACCGGGTTTCCAGGTTCCGCTATGATGAGGGAACCACCAACATAGCAGATGCTCTGGATCTATCTCGTCGGGAGCTGTTCGGAGGTACCCGAGGTGACCGTTCTGACGCTCCAGATATCCTGCTCCTTATTACCGACGGCAAGCCAAATGAGCAGGAAGGGGACACAATCAACTTTGCGAATGCGGCCAAGAGAGAGGGGATTTCCATAGTCACTATCGGGATCACCGGTGACATTGATGAGAATCTACTGATAGATATTTCCTCAAACAACCGAGTCCTGAGAGTGGAAAGATTCGAAGATCTGGAGCAGATCCTGGATTCTCTGTTGCAGACCACGTGTGAAGTAGATAACAATCGTAAGGATATTTACTTCTTCCTCTTGTTTTCTTCTTCTACTACAACTACTTCTACTGCCGCTACTACTACTACTACTACTACTACTACTACTACTACTACTACTACTACTACTACTACTACTGATGCTACTGCTACGTTTTGAGGGTTATTAGTTGACATAAGGATCCTGTTATTTATTTTGAATTTAACTCGTGGCAGGCAAAACATTATGACAATATAATAAACGTTGGGTAAGACCTTCAGCTCATTGCTCCTTATGCAGTGAGCCTCTGCACTGAACGCATACCCCCACACCACTGACATATAACCGACCGTATTAATACAATTTTCAGTTTCCTGACCTATAACTGTGCTCTGTGTGTGTCAATGATAGGTCTTCTGTTGTTCTGTTTCAGCTGTGGCCTCTCACCTGGTAGGTGAAATGTCGGTGGCTGGCTCTGTCCTCGGCTCCTCGACTGTCACCTACAGTGTCATCATCGCCTGCGTGGTGACAGGTGTCAACTTGCTCGTCCTTGTCGCCCTTGCCGTCCGCTACGGGCGACGACAGTCCCAGCGGCGGCAGAGCGCGCGAATGTCGGCACCGGAAGCCGGTCGGAACAACATAAGGGACGTCGCCGGCGGAACCCTCCGAAGTTTAGGTTCCCTGGACTCGAAGTTTGCTCATTCTTATGACAACGCATCCGTGTCAATATCGACGTCTTCTATAGAGTCTTAATGTACAGCGGGGACACTGGTGTTCGTATCGTAGAATACGGGTGAACAAAAACCAGGGACTGGTTATAAAACTATATTTAATTGGCAGACTGTACAAAAAAAACTTAAGATCCCGGGCTGTGTACGATCAGTGTCAAGGTTGGTAAGATAGAGCCGACACGCCTCTAATGGTCGGCCCGTATCTTTTTATACCTCAACATTCCACAAGCCACAAGATTCTACAGGGATGTATGCTGATTGAAACATATCGTATACATACGACAGTATCACTTTGATAACCGTAAAATATGATGTAGTGACGTAAAATTGTAAAATGAATCCTGAATTGACGTGTGTATATGTACATAGAAAACTAAGGCATTATAGCACTCACTAGTTCCTTGGTTTGAAGGTTGTAGCTGCTTGATCTATATTCCCCATAGAAATGGCGACTGCTAGGTGAGCGATGCATAATACTAGATTCTGCAAAAACACGTTACTAGAACATTCTATGCTGGCTTTGTATACATGCACATGAATTCGTTTTAATGGAAACATTTTTTAAGACGTCCGTGTCTATGGTATGAATACCAGAGGAATGAAACGCAATGTTATAATCGGTCGCCAGATGTCGCCTCATTACAGCGACCGTTATTTTGAAAGTTCAAATTCTCTCAATTAACCTAATCGTATTTGCGAGAGTTTAGCGTTAGGACTAACGGCTGTTTTTAATCATCGCAATGATAAATTAACCCTAACTAATCGGACAGCTTGAAGGAAGTGGTATTATGGGATGGTGACGGCTTTACAAAAGAAAATGGTATAAAGTTTTAGACTTCTTTGCTATGGCCGTGAAAGTGTTTAGCCAAAGACTTAATGATCACCACGTATATCGTTCACATACAGAATTCCACTGCATAAAATCATTGGAAATGTTGCACGCCTGTAAAGCATAATTGTTAGCCGCAGAATTTGATACTGAACGTAGAACCAGTTTTGTGCTAAAAATGGCGAACTCTAAAGATAGAATGGGCTATGGTTGGCCATTTTCCTGTGCCTTGTGACCTCTTGAGATTCCAAGTACCTCATGTTTCATACGTTTGTACACGGCTGAACTCATACCATTTCAACTCTCGCTTTGTATCATGAATCATTTGTGCCTTGATATCGGGTGTGATGACTGGCATCCCGTGTTACAAGCACCGAGTATTGTCTCATTGCTCGTACTTAATAAAACATATCCTAACTTATTAAAGTGTTCTTGCCTTGTTTTTCCTGGTGCGGTGAGTTCTGGCCTTCAGATTAGACCTACACTTACATGTATATCTTGGTGTTGCCAGACCGATCTGGACCAATGCAAGGCCGCCTGGCAATGGGACCTGACTTTGGTAACACGTTTCTTTGCAGCATGAGATTTTAGTTCAGCTAGGCCGAGGCGGGGGACGCTTTCAGCTAAACTGGGCTAAAAGTGAAGAAAGTCTGACGAGGGTTGAGGGGAATTGTGTGTATATTCCGTAGTAGTAGTAGTAGTAGTAGTAGTAGTAGTAGTAGTAGTAGTAGTAGTAGTAGTAGCAGTAGTAGTAGTAGTAGTAGTAGTAGTAGTAGTAGTAGTGGTAGTAGTCATAGTAGTAGTAGTAGTAGTAGTAGTAGTAGCAGTAGTAGTAGTAGTAGCAGTAGTAGTCATACTAGTAGTAGAAGTAGTAGTCATAGTACTGTGGTGTTCCGCTCCCTCCTGTGGTTTACCAATCAACTATGTGGCTCTGAGTTGGACTAGGGGATTTTCCTTGAGGAGCGCAACGCCCAGGACAAGCGCGCGTACGGTCCCACGCCTTTGAGCGCGGCGACCTGATTTATATTTAACCGGGCCC
>JAAUYG010038406.1_pt1 | contig 11805 bp, 13 predicted proteins | sample 7278091 | NCBI WGS metagenome assembly JAAUYG01 (sample SAMN14350201, study PRJNA611818) | marine sediment metagenome | isolation source: surface marine sediment (0.6m) | place: French Polynesia: Moorea | collected 2018-08 | reverse complement strand
CTTGCCACACTTGGAAAGCCGTCACTTTCACGGCTTGCAACGAAAATGAAATGAGTATTTACTGGTACTACAGCGGCAACGTAACAGCCTCTTAGCACACTAACATTTTGTGTTGCAGAATCATGTTTTCAATTGGAATTTTATACCAATGGATTGACCAAAATGGCATAACAAAGTGCAGAAAAAAATTCCTTTCTAATTTTCACAATTTGTCCAACAGCCAAACGATACTGTTTCAAGTCTTGCTCGCCCTCCCAAATTTGTTTTCTTGAAACACACTGCAACACATTTGAAAACTTTAAAAGTTGGTAACAAAAGCTTTGGTCACAGTTACATGAGCAACTTGATGCACAGCTGATGCAGCAGGTGATCTGCAAATGCCTACTTAAGTAGTTCCCAATGTACAGAATGATCATAACAGAGGTCCAGTGGCACACGAATTTCTTATTATGCATCAATTGTTTTCCAGTAAATACACCAAAACACAACACAAGGTCATATTCCCACATGCATGTGATTGTGGACACTTCACAATGGAGGAAGCCCTCTTGTTCACCTTACCCGTGTTTGTATGTACATGTACACGGAACTCGGCAGTTCCAAATACAAAATGATAATCCTCAGCACAGGAGATCAGCAACAAACACAGGACTAATCTCACGGGGTCTAAATACACGGATGAACACATACTTGGGAAAATACTTATATATTCATTGCACCTCGGAAAAACATTGCAAAATCCAGATCTTAAATTCAATTGCAACATGCAACAACCTTGCAGACAAAACAAAGAGTAAACAGTGCAATAGTTTACATTGAAGTACTTGGCTGCAGGATGGACTTTGATGCCAACATGTCTTGAAATGACCAAGGAAGACACACACACACTTTCTGCAGTCAACAAAAAACTGTGAATAAACCTCAAACATAACTGCAAAACGAGTGTAGCTCTTCGCGAGCATTGGAGACAATGTGGGCTTCTCGTTTGACCATTTCAATGTTGTTTGTGGTTTTCACAAGTTTGCGAATTTTCAATCTCAGATTCCAAACAGTTTTGGAGAAAAATCCTCGAGACAACGATTTCAATGAGAGAATGATCAACGAGACCTTCTTTCAGAACGAGACGCAAAATTTCCTCACAAAAAATCTCTTGGTATAAACAGGAAAAATGTGTATCTCATACACGGGTGAAAACAGAAGGAACTTTTGTATGGCACATTTGAATATACGAAAAAAGGTCTGGGTAACCCAGCGCAACTGACACACTGAGAAACAGGCGCAATGCGCGTGCTCCAGAGCTCCAGATTTTGTCTATGAAAACACAAGATCTCTACCTTCCTTGGCATGCACACAACAACAAAACAGAAACAAGGCTCAGTCTCTGATTTTGGACAACAGGCATTTGTACCACCAGCACCTCGGAAAATGAACGAAGGATCAAAATCACGTAAAAACCTGTCAGCAGTGTCCATTTTCAGCTTTCAAGACAGAAATAAAAATCCTCTTGAGAAAATCTGCTGCACATGGCAATATTCATCGAACAGTATCTTTGGTGTAACCGCGTTGCAGTTTCCAATTTTACAAAGTTTTGTACATTTCATCGTCACTGCGCTGAGACTAACACAATGCAATTCCTGTGCAGTCCTTTGAACATCTTGTGTGTGCTGTTGTCTTTTGTGAAAGCTCCGGATATGCAGATGTACGTTCCACTCATCACCTGCGCATGGTCAGGTAGGCGTTTTCTTCAGCTAATTGCGACAACATGGACGACATGTCGTTGACGACCATGTTGGACGTGTCCATGACGCTGGGCGTCGCGCTCACCTTGCCGCTGGCGTCGAGGAAAGGCGTCGTCATACGTGACGAGTGCGACGTGGTGGACCTGTTGCACAACGCCGTCGGACTCAACGCCAGATTCGGGTTCAGATTCTCCATCGAGATGGAACTCAGGTTGTCTATGAGATTGTCCGTCGAGATGGAGTTCAGGTTCGGTTCAGGACCCAAGTGTTCGTGCCCCTGGACCGGACCCTGACCCTGGCCAGTTTGTTTGATATCTGAAGTGCTGGAGACCTGATTGCACGACGGCGACATCTGCATTTTAGCGTTAGTGTTGTGTTGGTGGTGTTGTGCCTGTTGTTGTTGCTGCTGCTGCATGGCCTGTGGGTTGTTACCATGGTTTGGCATGTTCTGTGGCACGTTGTACGCACCGTGACCCATGTTGTGGGGTCCCTGCTGCTGCATGTTGTGGTTCACCGGCGGTACTCTAGAGTAGTTCTCCGGTGGCAACATGGGCAAATACATCGGGTTCTGTTGCGGGAACACCGGTGGGCCATATGCACCGTTACCGTATTGGCCGGGCGGGTGCGGCATGGGACCCTGGGCGCCCGGATGCTGTGGCATGTACCCAGTCTGGGGTCCAACCGGGTAGGACCCGTCTTGGTGCATCTCCTGTCCCTGATCCCCAGGGCCTTGTCTGCGGCCCTTTCCTCTAGCCGGGATCTGTGATTGGCTGATGTGCGGCACTTGCACCAATGGGCTCTGGCGTTCCTGTTTTCCTGGCATCATCATTTGCATCGGTTGCCCTGAATGGTCAAAATACTGGTGAGGTCCGTACATGGGTTGTGTCATGTTTCCAGGATGACCAGCTGCTTGGTTCATCGGTGCTTGCCACTGGTTGTTGCCACAATGTTGTTGCTGGTTCATCATGTGACCTGGGTACATGTTGTTTTGGTACTGTGGGTATTGAGGCATCATGCCCACCTGTTCTTGCTGCATGTTACCACCAGGCACAACAGCCAGGTTGGGGTGTTGTCCTTGCATGTTGTACCCTGTGGCTCCACCCATTTGTCCTTGGTTACTGGCGCCTCCACTAGGTGGCCTTGGCATCATTCCCATCTGTCCAGCAGAGGGAGGCACAGAGGGCATGCCCATCTGTGGCGCGGGCTGCATGTTGCCGGGGCTGGGTTGGTTCATGCCGCAGTGAGACCCCGGGGTGGCCGGGGGACCTGGACTCATGCCGTGCTGCTGGTGCGAGGCCGGAACACACGGGGACATGCCTGCCTGCTGCCCAGGACTCATTCCTACAAAGTGAAAATTTGCTTCAGATATTTCAGTGTGAAACTTCCAATTTTGCTGATCTTGAGCCAAACGTTTCTTTCGCAGTGTTTGTTTCAAGAGTTGAGCAAGGTCACACTGGAATCACGTTCCAACATTATCTGATCTTTTCGATATGGAAAATTGCTTACTCGAATTAGCAGTGGAGAAACATGGCAAAAAATCTGTATGGAACCAAGGCGTTTGTGCGAAAGACACGCACCACACTAGGAGTGCCCACTGCAATGACAGACCAACTAAACACATACAAGTCCAAGACTAAACGAGCAAAACGAACCTGGATGAGAGTGCATGGAGGTGTGAGACGGGGCGGGACTGAGCCCCACGGAGCGCGGCTGCACAGCGGGTACAGGGTGCGGACTCATCTGCGTGTACTGACAACTGCTCACTGACGTCTGGTCCTGCTTCACCTGCGAAACACAACGATATTGATTTGGCATTGGGTCACACTGTTGATGTCCATCATCTCACCAACGTTTCCAGAAATCATACATTTTCTAGGTCCGCATTCTGACACAGGCCAGACAATTTTGGTCATGAAACGCCTCCACTGTTGTTCCGTTTTCACAAGTGCAATCATGGTGCGCGGTCATTTCTGGTTGTTCTGTATCAAAACAAAGGTGAGGGAGAGGTTTCCTGGGTGTTGCTCGTAATTCTCGCAAGTTTACTTACAGCATTCTGCTCTGCCACCCACTGCGAGGTGGCGGCGTTGCTTTGGTGCTGATGTTGGTGCGGCGTTGCGTCTCCTTTGTGCGCGGAGCCGCTCTGAGACCCGGATCGTGACCACGTCTGACGCCCCACGCTGCCTGGCGTCTCCATGGCGTTCACTGCACCTGCAGAAAACAGACAGACACACAGTGAGGGAGGGACAGTAGGAAGGATTGCTTACCTCAGCCCTGAGGATCTTTTTCACTCCACAAGTTGTAAAGTCTTGTCAAGGAAAAGTGTTTCGTGTTTCCCTAAAACTGACTTCACAGTACTGACAACAGGTTCTTTCACTTGAATCTCTTGTTTTTTGCCAAGCTTGTCAAGTGTGCAACACAAGCTGCCAAAAAGGGCGTGTTTTCGGTGGCCACTGGACACCATACTTCTCGCTGCAAAATGCTGCAGTGTTCAGTGGCTGTCTTGACTGTTCTGGATCCAGACTCCGCAGGTACTGCCACCCTGGATCTCTTCCTGAGTCACGCCGTGTCATTCTGGCGAACTCCCCTATTGGTTGCAACACCCTTCATTTCTTCTGTTTCATAAATTCACTGACCTCTTCCCGCATTGCCACCTCCACCGGCTGAGTGCTGCATCTGTTCCCGGATGAACCTCTTCATGTCCTCGGGGATCAGCACATCCTCGCTGTCCTCGAACATGCCGTCAATACCCGTCGGTTCCTCGTCCACGGCCGACTCCAGAGCCGTGCTCGCGTCCACCGCCATGTGGTTCGCCAGGTCTGTGCTTTCCTGTTGCGACAACAACAATTCTGTATCATCTGACCTGAGGCAATTTGAATGGGCATCATGCTTAAAATATATAAAGCTGATTTGGGGCTTCCTGTCCGAGTTTGTGTCTCACACAGCACAGGAAAGTCGGATTAGAAGGCCAAAATCGGCTTGATGTGTTTTGGCCACGAACCCTTTCACAGTTGGAACACTTTGAACCTTGCGTGTCTCTTGACCCAAGTTTCGCTGTTTCCAATGGTCAAAATCCAACACTGGTGCTTCACCCAGAAAGAACCAAACACGCCTCCCCGTGGAGATGTAAATTGACATTCCTGCAGGAAAGCCTTGTCCGTACAACAATTTTTTTGTCTCAGGAATCAACATCAGCACCCATGTAAACAAGTTCACCACTTTTTGTTTTTTGTGACAGAGGTACAGCTGCACGGCAAATTGAGCGAAGAATTGACCCGTTGCCTCCTCTGCTCCAATGAGAGAAGAGCCTGTCAAGACGAGGACGGAAGAGTCGTTACCTGCAGGCTGTAGTCGGTCGCGATGGAGGATCTGGAGGAGAAGTTGTTGGTGCTGTCGCCTTTGCGCAGACTCTTCATGGAGTCTGGGGTCGGCAGCGGCTTCACGGCGTTCAGGCTCCGCACCCGCTGCAGATGCTGCATCTGCAACACAACAAACCTCGTCGTTTTATTCCTGAGATCAGAGACACTCACATGCAGGCCCAAGAATTCTGACAACAGACCCTGGTCATCCAAGAACTTTTGGTGAACAGACCCAAGAATTATTGGGGCAAGTTTACGTGCGTAGTTTTTCGTCTTCCAACTGGACGTTTTTTTTTTTGTTTTGTTTGTTTTTGGTGACTTTGTGCACCTGGCACAACCACCCAACCCTTGCCTTCCCTGTTAACTTGTCTGGTTTCAACACTTGGAACTCGGAAAAAAAAACACTGGAGGAGGGAAAACTCGACTGCACACCAGCAAACGGAAGTGAACCATGTTCAATGTGCACCGAGTACAATCACCCAAATTCCCCTTCCATCTTTGACACTTTCAGCAAAAGCTGCAATCAGAACAGCCCAGTCGGTCAGCAGGACACGTACCTGTGCGGCCTGCGGGTCGTGTTTGCTGACGGGGTCGCTGGCGCGCCGGGCGGCGTTGTTAGGCACGTCGCCCGGAAGCGGCGTGTGTCCCACGGACGCCGGCGTGCTCGTCCTCCACGTCTCACCCTGGTTGCGCGCCTGCGCGATGAACCTGTACAAAAGAGATCTGTGCCTATTAGATAGCCTGGCAAAAACCAAGATGCGCGTCATAGCGAACTTTCTCATTGAACGCAAAACACATGACGGTTGACGGCAAGTTGCACGCAGCACCAACTTTACACACGTGTGCCCAACTTGACCTTGTGTAATCATCACACCATTGCAAACTGGATTTTCCCCTTGTGGAGAGATGGCGAAAAATAATAACAAACACACTGTTCATGGATTCATTTCAAACCAGGACACGACGAGTTTGCAGGCCTATCTGCGGACTGGTTTCCAAACACTAGGGTTCTTCGATGTGTGGAATGGCAGGGCTTTTTGCGCGAACATGCCTGAAGTGCCACACCAGTAATGGCCTAAAACAGCCGGAACACGGATATTCAGACCATAGAGAGACAGAAGTAGAAGTTGAGAGTCGTACTTGGCCATGCGCTCGCCCCTGTAGCTGGCGGACGGGCTCCTAACGGGCGGGAGTTGCGACATCCGGGGACTCGGCTGCCCGCTGAGCCTGGCGCTCTCTAGTTGCGCCGCCATCCCGCTCACACTGCTCATCTCGCTGCACCGACCCGTGTTCTGACCTGTCAACACACACCAGTCAAGACACTCATGCAACATTTCTGTCCGATGCAGATTTTCTCTCTGTTCTGGGCTTCATTTGTGTGCGAATTGGCATTTTGCACTTGCAAAGAAACTTCTGTTCTCTTAGCTTTCACAAGAGGTCCAGCTGGAAAATCAGTCCTTTTTTTTCAAGGAGGCAGAAGAATTTGCCCAACATTGCCCAATTTCAACCTTCAGTGGGATGGATGGGAGTTGAAGAATCGCAATAGTTCAACAGGCAACAACACTTGCACAGGTCTCAGACCTGTACACATGAACAAAGTTGAAGCAGAAACAAGGTGAGAACGCACCTGGACCGTCGACGGGTTCGAAGGGCGAGCTGGCGGCGCTGAAGCGAGACGACATGCCTGACGACATGGCCGAGGAGGACAGCGCCGAACTGGCGCCGCTCGAGCGCCGGCTGGACGAAATGCTCGACAGGTTAGACGACCCGGCGAGCGGGAACGGGCTGCCGTCACTGCGCATCGAACTCAAGTACGAACTCATCGTGCTGGCGTTCGAGTCGCGACGTCCGCTGTTCGCGCTGTGGTAGCCCAGACTCGTGTTGTCCGACGAGTTACGCTGACCTGTGGGATCAAATTATTCACCTTTCATGCTCAGGTTCAATTCAATCGTTCGTTTATTTTTGGGCAAGACCCTCATTGACTGTTGTCTTTTGCAATAGTCTCAATCCCCCATTTTGGCAAACGCAACCAAAAGGAATGAAGATGCTGGTTGAATTCAAATTGTAGGCCAGTGGATCACATGACAGGCTGAAATCAACATTTTCGCCAGAATACAGAACGGGAGTTGAACCCAGCCCTGTCACGAACTCACAGGGCTTCAGGTGTGTAAGTTTTGGTTCACTCACTGAGTAATCCCGTGATCCTTGTCCGGTGGGGCGGAGACCCTTGCTTCTTGATTTCCGGTCCACTGCCCAGCTTCCGGTGACCGATAGGTGGCAGTGCGGACATGCCGGGCGCCACGGCGTTCTTGGCGTTGATGCGGTTCTTCATCCTGTGCGGCGCCATTGCTGGGCGCACGTGGCGCATTGCACTGGTGCAGGTCCCTCCACCTGACGCCAGCAACTGAAAACAGACACAGTAACTTGATTACGAATTCATGTGGACCTTGATCACAAGATTCCGCATGTGGGAACGCCAGAGACAACACGCGCAAAACAAACCACGCCCACACTCAGAGAGAAAAGGTAAATGTACCAAATGACACATGCGCAAGTTCACTGAGAATTGCTTTGAGACGCGTAATGTTTTCATGAAGAAATGAAAGGGAATTTTCACAGGTTTCAGACTTGGCTCAACTTCAGTATTCCACCCACTTTACATATGTACCAGATGCATTGAGGCTTTGCCAGGGATGCGCTGTAGTGTGAACGACAAGAGCAATGGGCATCCAACTCCCGTAGGTCTTTTAGAGGTCTGAAATGTGGTGGAAAAACGTCAACAAGATACTCACCACAACGGATCCATCGTCGTCGTCCAGTGGGCCGGTATCGTCGTGGGTGGGGAGCGGCGTCGGACCGGTGTTGTCCTCCACGTCCGCCATCTCTCCGTCTCCCACGTCCGTCGAGTGCGTCGACACCGGGCTGTGCTCCACGCTGCTTGACCCGTTACTGCCGCCCACCACGCCGCCGCCGCCGCCCGCCACTCCGCCCGCCTGACTAGTGTAGTGCTGCCGCGACGTCTCCTGACTGCCGCCGAAACCGCCCTGCAAACAGGAAGGCAAAATACTTGAAAATGTGTTCAGAAACTTCAGTTTTCATTGCTCTGAAATTCTTGCCTTTTAGGGTTTCGAGAATTATATATGTACATATTTGAACATAAAGAAAATGTTGCCCGGTCAGAAATGGCACCATCATAACTCACAAGAAAGAAACTTGCGAAACTGGTTATATCGCACAATACTCACCCCTCCGTGTCTCTCACTGTGGCCGCTGTGCGCGCTCAGGGGGCTGCACTCCTCTAGCTTGACGCGCGTCGTGCCCTCCGCGTCCTCGTCCTTCTTGTCGGCGCTGCCCGGGGACTGGTCCTCGCCGCCGGGGCCCGGGTCGCCCTTGTGCTTCTTGTTGGCGTACACCTCCGGCCCGTGCACCGTCTTCACGTGCTTCCGCAGGGAACTCGGGTCCGTGTAGCGCTTCGTGCAACCCGGGATCTTGCACACGTACGGTTTCTGAAAGTACAACAGCCATTATAATGGGTTGAAAGACAGGCGGCTTTAATCCTGATCAGGGCAAGGTGTGGGAAATTGCGCTGGGTTCAGTGGACGTCTGCTTCTAGTTGAACGTTTTAGCCCGACGTCAAAAGCCAATCTGAGTCGCTTCTTGAAACTGTTTTTTTTTTTCCTTCATTCGTGGGAATATTGTTCGCGGTCAGATTTCATTGTCCCTGCATGAGAAGTCCAGATCAAAAGAGCTCCATTGATTGCGGAAAAAAGATGTGGACGCTTGTTTCAAATTATACAATTCCATTTGTTCATATTCCAACATTCGTGGGGGCCCTTCGGGAGCATCTAATCTGTAACTTGGGAATCTAACTCACGGCGTTGGAGTGCGTCCTGTTCTGGTGCTTGGCGCGGTCGGAGGCGTTGCTGAACGCCTTGGTGCATCCGGGGAACTCGCACATGTACGGCTTCTCGCCGGTGTGTGAGCGCAGGTGCGTCTTCAGGTTCTCCAGCCGACTGTACGCCTTGTGGCAACCCTCGAACTGCAGCGAAACAACCAGGTGGAGTCATCATCATGTAAGCTGTTATTGCAGTGTTTTTTTTTTCTTTTTGTTTCTTCTTTTTTGCAAGTTTGTTGTGAACAGTGCTCGGTAGAAAGTTTTGTTGCAGTAGGTATGACGTGACCAACAGCTGCTGCCAGGAGGAATTTAGTGCTCTGAGCAAGCGAGTGGTTGGTCTTGTTTTCCGCTCCATGTGCAGAACAGAAATTTTTTCCTTGGCAAATTTCACTGAGATAAACCCAGAAATGAGCCATCATGTGCCAGTGCTAGAGAGAGAGAGAGAGAGAGAAGAAAGATAAAGAGGGAGAGAAAGAGAGAGAGAGACGGAGAAAGAGAGGGACAAGAGCAAGCGACGGATAGAAGAGGAGAGAGATGGCACCCGCACTTGAATTTCGAGGCCTCATTCAAAATCCTGCGAACTGACCGTGCACTTGTGCGGCTTCTCGCCGGTATGTCTGCGCATGTGCACGACGAGCATGTACTGCGCCTTGAACGGCTTCTCCTCCCGCGAGCAGTCCTCCCAGCGGCAGATGAACGCCTTCTTGTTCGCCTGGATGTGATCCTGGTTCAAGTGCTGAAAACGCCACACAAAGAGAGTCAGATACGAGACTAAGGCCTCATCCACACTGGAAGCAACAAGCGACGCAACACAATGGAGCCCGTCTCCAATTGTGTGTGTTTCATGTTGCTCAGTGCGTGTGGTGTGAACAGAACTGCTGCTACAAAGAGGACTTTCGCTTTGCATGTTGCTTCGCGTGGAAATTTGCGTCCGATGTGGATGGTTCCTAAGGCCTAACCCACACTGGACGCGCAGATGCAATGCAAGCAAATGGAACCTACTGTCATGTGTTTTTGTGCTGGATGCAAGCAACATCTTTTTTGCCTGCAATTTGCGTTCAGTGTGGACTAGGTCTTAGTAAACAGAGCATAAACTACACGCGCACAGAAGGGGCCTCAATTACAACTCAACGACTGCTAAGTTAGTGACAATGTTCATCTAAACACAAGTTTTTAATTGTTTTGTGCTTTGCAGTCCAGCCATAAATCGCGGAACAGCTGAGCCAAGTCGAGATCAAGTGCCGCAGAAACAGACACAGGTTTTACTGCAGGACACCTCAGCGCGTGCCATTTCGACCGACAAAACCGCAAAACAAGGGCGCTTGTCAGCATCGAAGCCGCTCACATGAGCAAGCAGCCTAGTCTTCAAAATGTCCTTGTGGTTGCAATTGGCTGCATTGGAAAATGATGAAATTTGAGCTCTTCCTCCTCATACATCTATGACAGCAATGACAACAAGGACGATGATGGCAGCATGGTGACTCAGATATGCCGGTTCGCTCGCCGCTCTAGGCTGAGCGCGGTTTAAAAACACGGATTGTTCTTTCAGTTTGCACAAACCTTGACGAGTTCCTCCTGAGTAAAGTACTCCTTGCCGCAGCCCTTCCAGTGACAGTTGGTCTCACAGAAGTCCGGTTCTCCTTCCTGAGGGATGCGGTTCGGATCCAGCGACTTGAGGTCGTCCCGACCATCTCCTGCATCAAGAGACAAACAACTTATAAACAAGACAAAACACAACTGACGTTTCAGGGGTTGGCGGGGCTGGGGCCGAAATTTTTTCTTGTTGAAGTCCTTTCTTATTGAAGTCCTTTCTTGTTGCCTTCATTGCAAGTTACATTTTCGTCAGCCAGCTCAGTCAACAGATGTGCCTGATCAGAAGAAATGCTTGAAGGAGTGTTAGGATTTGATTCGCAAACGTGAACCTGAAGTTCTTCCCAGTTCAACACAGCATTCAACATACGTCCATACAAACAGGTTTCAGAAAAGGAAAGCGAAAAACATCCGTTTACCGTAATGACTAGGTGAAGGAGACATTCTGTCCGGTTTGTTCCGCGAGCGTTTGTATTCCCTCGCATAATCAACTGTACTCGACACCACACTGCTGGATGCTTCCTTCTGAGGAGTTGACACCTGTGCAAAACAGAACAGAGAATTGGTTAGGCTCCACAATGGGAACGCAAGAAACAAAACGTAACAGCACCCAATTCTTAGCGTCATTTTCACGGATGCAGTAATATCTGGATTTCATCTGGAGGTTTTCATGGTTGAATTGCCAAAAGCTACAAAGTATTCAGATCTATAATTTTCACCCAAAGGTGAAACGACTCCCGTTTCAACAACTGGCAAGGCATTCAGATCCGGAATACTCACCCAAACGTGAAGAAATTCCAGATTCAACAACTGACAAGGCATTTTGGCCTCGACGTGCTACTTTCCACTTGTATGTAGTAGGCTAATTACATCTCTTTATTTCACATTTTGATTTTACTTCCTTCTCAGTATGCAACTTTTTCTCAACGCCTGAGGCCACAAATGATGCGTGCGCAATTTCCGAATCGTTCATCGCACGCGAGGTGGAAAACCTTTCAGTTTGAAACCGTCACCTTTGCGTTTTTGCCAATACTGTTAGTAGCAACTCCACCTCTTATGCACTAAAATAGGTGTCGAACTACCAATTTACGACCTAAACAGAAAAGGTCAGGCAACTGTCTTTTTATTGTGGTCATTATCCGGTAACCCCTCAGGTCTTACATTGCAGGGAAAAGCACAGATTGAAAAATCTTTACGACATGAATGGGAAGTAAAAACGGCGAAG
>JAAUYG010020797.1_pt1 | contig 11805 bp, 6 predicted proteins | sample 7278091 | NCBI WGS metagenome assembly JAAUYG01 (sample SAMN14350201, study PRJNA611818) | marine sediment metagenome | isolation source: surface marine sediment (0.6m) | place: French Polynesia: Moorea | collected 2018-08 | reverse complement strand
TTTCCTCTCACTTTTTTCCTCCCTCAGTCAATTCTTTTTCCTTTCCCGATTCCAGAATGGTTTGACCCCGATTTCAGACGCACTTCATCTGTGGGGCTGATGGATGTGGGTTCCAAGTTAGCTTACGTAAATATTGTTGATCTAATCAATAACAGACACACATCGACCCCACCTTTATCACTTATCCAAGTATAGCGAGTTTTATACTTCCAATTAATTACGCTTGAACTGCTGGTTCATCAAGTACTATATAACGCGTACCCTACAGATCGCGAATGGCAGTATCTTGAGGAAGTTGATCGTCCCTGATGTCTGATTCGGAAATGGTAATCTTCATTCCCATACTAGAAAACATCACTTAAGAATAGTCTAAAATTTGTGGCATCAAATTTACCATTACGATGACTGAACAAATGACTTTGAATTCCTAAGGCATGAATTGGTGTTCTCTTAGTTGTTAAAGTATTTAAAAATATAATACTTAGTTTAAAAATATAATACTTAGTTAGCAGTTTTCAAGTCACCTTTATTCGAATAATAATAACTATTGTAATAGTAAGGCTCTCGACTCATATCTGCCCCATTAACAATTACGCCCAAAACTTTTTGTCCAGTACTGTCTAACATTTTCTTGGCTGCTGTTGCACTGCCATAATCAGCAACTCCAGGGCGTACAACAAACAAAAAACCATCTACTAATTTTCCTATAATTCTGGTATCAGCAATACCATTCATAGGTGGTGTATCAAAAATAACTTGATCGTAATGCTCAGATACATTCTCGATTAAAGTTTTCATAAACGAAGAATCTAGCAAAGCAAGAGGTTGTTCTGGTATTGAACCTGCAGTCAAAACATCTAAGTTAGGTATAACGTTTTGTACGCCATCTTCCCATGCAATCTCGCGTTGAAGAACGTTGCTTAAACCAACTTGGTTAGAAATTTCCCAAATATGATGTTGAGTTGGACGGCGCATATCTGCATCTATTAGTAACATTCGCTGACCGCACTGAGCGCGTGCTACTGCTAGATTAGCAGACACCGAAGATTTCCCCTCCCGAGGGACTGAGCTAGTAATAGCAATAACATTTTTCTTAGCATCAGCATCTAAAAGCTTAAGATTTACCTGAATATTTTGGTAAGCTTCTTGTAAAGGCATCATCGAAGTATCAGTCACTACTTGCTTTGGTCGGCCTGTCTTTGCATTGCCAGGAAGTTGTAGTGGTCTACTATCACTAGTTAAATTCAGCTCTGGCACTACGCCATGCAAAGGATAAGCAAACATATTCTCCACTTCTTGAGTGTTCTTGATAGTGTTGTCTTTTAGGTCTAGTAAAAAAGCCAATGCTAGACCAAATAAAGCTCCCATCATAGCTCCTGCGGCTAAAATAATCTTTTTACTTGGATTGACAGGATCTTCTGAGATTGCAGCATGAGAAACAACACGAACTTTGCCAATATTTCGTTGTTCGGCAATATCTGCCTCCTGTAACTTACCTAGCAGAGTTTGATAGGTAGATTGGGCAGCTTCAACTTTTCGCTGTAACTCTCTTTGTTGCTCTTGTAACTGCGGCAGATTATTAGACCTTTGCTGATATGCAGCATAAGTACTTTGGAGAGATGCTAATTTTTTGTCTAACCCTTCTTTTTGTAATCCTAACCCAGCAAATTCGGCAAGCTGTGATTGCTTTAATTCACCTAAGCTCAAAACATTTACGCTGTTGACCAAACCTTGCTGTTCAGGCCCTAAAGTGCTAGCTATCTGTTGTTTCAAAAGAGCCGTTAAATCAGCTTTTTGTTCTCTCAGACTAACAATTTGTGGAGCGTTGTTAGATAAATAATTTTGTTTTTGGGCCAGTGCAACATTCACATCTTGTAGTTGAGATAGCACACGCTGTACACCCAGGGACTGACTAAGAGAACTAACAGCAGAAGCCTCTTGCCAAGTCATGCCTAATTGACTGTTTAATCTATTATATCTTGCATTAACATCACCTAATTGAGCTTCTACCCGATCAATTTGATTTTCAACCATAGAGATTGAATCAATTGTCGCCGAAGTTTCTTCATCTAAATTAACAGTACGATTGCGATTTTTAAACAGGCGTAGGTTAGCTTCTGCTTCTTTAACATTAGCCTCTACTTTAGGTAATTGTTTAGCAATAAAATCTCGGGCAGATACGGCTTCACTACGGTTATATAGAGCGTAATCTTCAGAGTATAATTCTAAGGCTCGTTTGACCAAAGAGACAGCCACATCTGGATCTGTATCTGTATAGGTAACCTGTAACAAATCAGTTCCTATAATCGGCTCTACTGTAAGACCTGCGCTTACATTTTTATAGGTTAGAGGTTCACCATCATCATTTTTAAGTTCTAATTCTTTGATTAACCTTTCTACAATTGGTCGAGACTGGAGAATTTTAGCTTCCGTTTCTATCGGATCTTTATCTTGCGTTAATCCCTTGATTTCTCCTGGACCACTGTCTATACCAATAAGTTTTGAGGTTTGGTCTGGCTTGATTAATAATTGAGCTTTTGCCTCATAAACTTCTTCTGAAGACAAAGCAGCAACTAAAGAAATAGCCAGTATTCCTGTAAAAGTTGCTGTAGCTGGTATCCAACGACGTCTTAAAACTTGCCAGTATCGACCAAAGTCTATATATTCTTCTAGGCCTAAATTGGAATCCATAAATCTTAATTAATGAACTTATACTATATTGAACTATTTATATTTAATTTTAATTGTTACGTATTTGTATTTAGCTTAGTACGCACCTTTGGCACGGAAAACCACCTGAACTGTTTGTAGAAGAATTTTGAAATCTAGAGTCAAAGACCAATTCTTAATATAGTCAAAATCTAAATTAAATACTCCATCTGAACCTGTATCAGAACGACCGCTAACTTGCCAAAGACCTGTAATACCTGGCAAGACTTCTTGACGGAAAAAATGACTCTGGGAAAATTTAGCTACATCTCTTACGGGTAAAGGACGAGGCCCTACTAAGCTCATTTCACCTCGCAAAACATTGAATAATTGAGGCAGTTCATCAAGGCTATAACGACGCAAATATTTGCCAACTTTCGTAATACGAGGATCGTCCTTAATTTTAAAGAGAATTCCGCCCTTAATTTCATTTTGAGCTTCCAACTGATGTTGCAGTTCACTGGCATTTTCGACCATAGTGCGAAATTTCCAAATTTTGAAATGATCTCCCTTTAAACCAACCCTCGTTTGTTTGTAGAGGATAGCTCCAGGGGAATCTAATTTAATCAAAGCAGCGATTATTAGCATTGGTAAACCAATAATCATTAGCAGAATTAGAGAAACAACTATGTCAAAAATGCGTTTACTGAAAAAATCAATACCGACAATCATAGAATTAGTAAATCTAATTGTTGGTACTCCCAAAATAGTTGCCATTTCAGCTTGTCTTTCTGGTAATTTGATATTTATTGGCAAGATTCGCCAGTTAACACCAATAGTTTGAAGTTTCCAGTATAGGCTTGCTGCTTCTTTAACAGCTTCCCAAGAGCAGATAAAAACTTCATCTAACTCTTTGTAGTTAATTCTATCTAAAGCTAAATATAAAGACTCATCATCTTCAAAGTCTGATAAGTCTAGCTGCCCTACAATTTGATAAACTTCACTACTTTCTAAAAGATACTTAGATCTTTCTAGTTCTTCTTGATTACCAATTAATAATATTTTCTGTCTTAATGGAAAGTTTTTTTGACGGATGTAAGCCCATAGCCAGTTCAAAGTTAGACGCTGGGAAGAAACTATCAATGTTGTCAGCACAGATGCTACGGCTAATTGAGATAGGATATCTATTCCATAAAATTTAATAACAATTGGTATGATAGCCAAATGAGCGAAGAAAACAGCTTTGATAGAGCTAGAAATACTTCTGCTTTTATCTCCTTTACGATATAAATCGCTGACAGAAAACAGGAAAATCATGAATACCAGTACAGTTAAAAATAAACTTTGTACTTCTGTATCTTGTGCCACCGTATTTAAACTGAATGCACGCCAATTGAGAACCTTGGCAGTAGTAAACCAACCAAACCAAAGTGCTAAGCTATCTAGCACTACTAATATAACTATTTTCAGCCTGTAAGATAACTCTTTCTCAGCCAATTTGAAGTAGCCTGGAGAGCGCAGATCTCTACTTTTGGCTATCTCATTGTCTAAATAATTTTTACCTAATCCATAATCTGGAGGACTGGAAAATTTGTCTAACATAACTTCCCTTTTGATTGAGTTTTGAGCCTTTAATCAGATTGCTAAAGTTGCAGAATTTTCACTCGCTACTTGGGCAAAATAGTTGTGCCAACTAACTATATTTCACTGACGATCTAACAGCGGTCTTTGTGTAAGATGTGTAAGGTAATTGAGCTTCAAAAAATATTAATAAGTATCTACGTAATAATAACTAAGTATTTCCATTTAAGGGAAAATACTTAAGCTATAGATAATGTATACCCCAGGTTTTACCATAGTGTCAATCTATATCACGTAAAAGCGTCAATCTATTCCACGTAAAAGCGTCAGTCTATTCACAGAAACTTCATTAAGTTGGCAGAAACAGATTAAAGAAATCTAATACAAAATAGATAGTTGCTATAGCAGAAAATACGTAATTAAAAAATATCTTTTCGACGCTGCACAATCAAAGCAATAATTGTGTAAATTAAAGTGTGAGCCATCAAAATTCCCCAATTTAAGGCTAAATTTTCCCAAGTAGCATCGTATACAGGAGTAGCTTTGAATATTTCATTAAGCATTTCTTCGCTTAAAGCTGGATTGGGCGGGGGAGCCATGGCGTTAACATCTGCTAAGGAACCATAGGCACCAATAGACCAGCGACTAAGCATTAACCAAGAGAGCTTACCAGACCATCCTTCTAGGGTAAATAAGACTCCTGAAAAAATAATTTGTGGAATCATTACTAAGGGTAAGATACCATTACCTTCATTTTCAGTTTTGACAAATGCTGACAGCATTAAGCTGAGACTAGTACTAGCAAGTAAAGTTAAAAAAGTAGTGATGCCAAACCCCAAGGGCCAAGGGATTAATTCTGACGTAGGAGCTTTAAAAACTAGTAGCACCACAGCTGTAATCAAGATCGTTTGAGCGATCGCTATACTTCCCCGAATCAAGAGTTTTGAGGTGAGATAGGGTAATAATCCCAGGTTGAGTAGTCTTTCGCGAAAGTAGATGGCTGATTCTTTGACTATTTCACGAATAGAATTGGATAATCCAATCCAGATAGCAACACAGCTAAAAATAAATAGTAACCGTAGCGCAAGAGAAGCCTGGGTAACACTTGGACTATCTACTATACTTAGAGGCTGTTCATTGCGTAGGGGTAACCCAGTTAAAGCGATGGTAATTGGGCCTGCTAGCAAAGTTAATATCAAGCTAGTAGTATCTCGGTTAACTAATTTCCAGTAACGCTTACATAGCAAAGACAGCTGTGCTAAGGGTGAAATTCCCGTTTTGGTACTATTAGATTTAGCAACCTGTTGATTTTCTTTGCCTGGACTAAGAGAATTTTGAATGTAGGTTTTGTAATCAGGGGATCGGGCATACTTTTGAGACCAATAACTAACCCGTTCGGCGATCGCAACTTTATTTTTGCCCCTGTTTAGTTCAATATAAATGTCAGCAAAATCACCAAATTTTTCGTCTTCAAAGCGACCTGAATGTTTTTGGAAAAAGGGCAAAGCTTCTTCTGGGGGACCATAGTAACAAAGATTTCCCCCTAATCCCATAAAGGCAATGCGATCGCAAATACCAATGTTGTCTGTAGCGTGGGTTACAAGGGCAATAGTTCTACCTCGATCTGCTTGCTCTCTCAGCAGCAACATCATTTCTTTATCTAGACCAGGATCTAAACCCGAAGTTGGTTCATCGAGGAAAAATAGTTTGGGATCTGCTAACAGTTCCACCCCAATACTAACCCGCTTACGTTGACCACCACTAAGCCTAGATACTAGGGTATTACGGACATGGGAAAGTTTGATTTGTTCTAGGGTATTAGCAATTACCTTACCAATATTGGTATCAGGAGGGAGACGCAACTGACAAGCACAGCGCAATACTTCTTCTACCGTTAGATCGCGGTGAATAATATCATCTTGGGGAACATAACCAACTTGGGAGCGATAGATCGGCCAATTTTTGCGCAGATTGTCACCGTTGAGATAAACATTACCCGAAGAAATAGGAGCGATACCCAATAAAGCTTTCATTAAAGTTGATTTACCTGCACCACTACCACCAACAAATGCCACTAGCTGTCCTGGCTCAAGAACTAGATAGACATTGTTGAGAATGGTAAAGGTTTCTCCTTTTTTGTCTTGGACTTGAAAAGTTAATTTGTGAGCATCGAGACGGATCTGATTGTTGGCATTAGTTAACTCTAGAGCTTCTCCTGTGTAAAGTAAAACAAATGGCCCGATTTGAACTGTATCGTCTTTCTTGAGGATATAGGACTTTTCCAGCCGATTACCGTTGACAAAAGTACCGTTACTACTACGATCCTGGAGGATGTAGCTTCCTTTGCCATCAGGATTGATAGTGGCATGAAGACGGGATACAGTCGGGGCATCTAACTCCATTGAAGAGTCGCTATTTGGCGATCGCCCTAACTCCACGGGCCAGTTTTGTAATCCCTTGAGATTGATCCTGCGAACGCTAGGCATGGTCATTTCACCACGCTTGGGGTTGTAATAAGTAAGGATTATCTGCTGACGGGGATCTTGGCCTATGTGTAGTTGCTCGCCATTGGTGAGAATATGTCCTTCGGTGAGATTGATTCGAGACTGATTGAGGAAAATACCGTTGCCACTGGGCTTCTGATTATGGCGATCGCCATCGTAAATCCGAAAACTGTTACCTTCTTTTTGGATTATGGCCTGCTTACGAGAAATGACATTCCATTCTTTGGGGGCTTGCATATTAGCCCACTTGGGATCTCTTCCCAGATAGTTTATGTCTGTATTTAAGGAGAGAATCTTTTTGTGACCTTGATTATCTAATTCTATATATGGTTTATCGACGGTGGTTAATACTGTTTCTTTGGAATAATTGCCAGTCATTGCGTTTTAAATGTTTTTTATTTGAGGATTAAATTTAAGTTTATTTGGGGTTGCAAAAATTATACGGTGAAACAATAGCTTATGCAGTCTTGTTTAAAGCCCAGAAGTTAATTTAGTAGTGTTTTAGATTTGTTGGTGGCTACATTAAATCGTTTAAATGTAATTTAATATCATGGTCAATACTAAACAGATTTACTAATATTTCTCTCATGAAGGCTTAATTAGATTAACTAGATTAACTGTAGATTGAACTTACTTAGATATTGATACTATTTATACATTTAGGTAGGTCTGCAACAATTTTTAAGTTTAAAATAAAATGTATCACACATCAACTACAAAAACCGATGATTGATATAGACTAAGTACATACTTTTGACGTGTTAGATCTGAGAATTTTACTTTTGTAGAGTAGAGGTAAATCGTGTGAGATGACTGGCGAAGCGAAACGTTTGCTCAAAGGTTAAAAAATACCGTAAAAAAATACTTAAAGCTACAGAAAAGTTACAAAAAAAAGAAGACTATACTTTAGAGCCGCATTGTATAGTATTTTGGTAAAGGGATTAGAGAGTTTAACAAACTCTTGATTTCTGTAGTTATATGCTGCTCTGCACACAAATTGTAGGGTGGAATTTAGAATAACCTCAGAGTCACTTTCCGTTAAGATAAAAAATCACTATGTTTATTATTTGGTCGATTAATGCTCCCTCGCCAAGACACAGTTAAAATTTTTTCTACTTTTATTCAGTTTGATTATGACCGCTTTAGTACCTGGGCAACAGATACTCGCTTGCGTCGTAGTATGAAGCAGTCGTTAAATAAAATATCTACCGAAAGTTCGGAAAATTTTTGGGCATTATATTGGCACCAAGTTTGGCAGGCGCAACCGAAAAGTCTTGCTAGAGAACATTTGGCGGCTTACTTACAAGAAGTATGCTTTTGGTCATCCACCAAAACTATTGGCGGTTTTAGCAGCACTCAGTATACCGTACCCGATTGTTTTCAGGTAGCGATCGCCGGAATTGATAAAGTCCTTAAAGGATTCGATCGCGAACGGGGTTTTAATCTTAAAAGCTATGCCAGCATTACTTTTGGTAATTTAATTCGAGAGCTATTAAGACAAAAAAGAGAAATTGATATCTGTTCTGATTGGTCGCTGCTACGGAAATTAAGTCAAAAGAGAATGACCGAAGCACTGGCTAATGCAGGACTAGACCAAGAAGTAATTGAAAGCTATATTTTAGCCTGGAATTGCCTCAAGACTATTTATGTACCAGAGCGAGCTAGTTCCACTCGTAAACTCCCTAAACCAGAGCCAGAAACCTGGATAGCGATCGCCAATCTTTACAATAAAGAGCGAACTCAGTTAAAAAACCCAGTCAATACAGCTACTGCCGAAAAGTTAGAAAAATGGATGTTGAATTGTGTCAAAGCAGTTCGTTCCTATTTATTTCCTAACGTAACTTCTATTAATAAACCTAAGCCAGGATATGACTCTGGGGAAATTGTCGATTCTATCGTGGGAGAGGTAGATGATTCTTTGTTGACAGATATGATTGTGGACGAAGAAGTACAACAGCGCAGTCGACAGCAGACAGATATTAACCAGTTTTTAACTGCCGCGATTCAAAAATTAAAACCAGAGGAGCAAAAATTATTAGAATTATATTATTCTCTGGGACTTAAACAGGGAGAAATAGCCAAGGAGTTAAACACCCAACAATATACGGTTTCGCGCAAATTATCAAAGGCGAGAAAAGTCTTGCTCAAAGCTCTTGCTCAATGGAGTCAAGAGACTATGCATATATCTCTAACATCGGACGTACTCGACAACATAAGCTCATTATTAGAAGAATGGTTGGCTGGTTATTATGACAGCAACCAATAAACAAGAAAACATATACTTAAAAGGAGTACCCCGATGACTACCGCCGCCGACCAAATTTTATTCAACCCCACTCAGTTAGTTCTAGAACTAAACGAAACTATCATTAACCAAGCCTGGGAGCAAAGCCAAAATGCAGCTAATCCTACCAGTCGTTGGCAAAACTATCTCAACCAGTTAGCGTTGAATACTTTTTTACCTTGGTTACAAGCAGAAGAAGATGCTTCAGCCAAGGCAGGGTTCGATTCAGCTACTCAGGCTGATATTTGGGAGGTAGTTAACGGTACTGCAATTAACTTGAAAGATGCCAAACTAGTCTTGATTCCCACTGAGGCTGAAGACTTAAGCGAATTGCGAGTTCCTCAAGAATGGATTGATATTCGGGGATGGGCAGCAGATTACTATCTAGCAGTACAGGTAAATGTTGATGCTGGTTATGTCCGCGTTTGGGGCTATACTACTCATCAACAGCTAAAAAATAACGGTAATTTTAGTAATAGCGATCGCAGCTATACTTTAACCGATGACGAACTAATTGCTGATATTGATGTACTGTGGGTAGCAAGAGAGTTATGTCCCGAAGAAGTAACCCAAACCGCAGTTGAACCTATAACTGCTATCTCGACTACTCAAGCTGAAAACTTAATCGAGCGTTTAGGCAGTCAAGCTCAATTGTTACCCAGATTAGCTGTTCCCTTTAGTACTTGGGCTGCTTTGATCCAAAATAAAAGCTGGTGTCGTAGTCTTGCCGCAACTCGTCGTGGTGTACCTGCCAAAACTCCCATATTGCAGTGGTTACAACAAGGTGTTAGTAACTTAGCAGCAGAATTTGGCTGGAGACAAATTGAAATGACTCCCAGTACTATCGGTGCTAGAGGTGCGGCTACCCGAGAAGTTACTACAAGTGATGTTGTTCCTGCTTTTGGCTTGGCTAAACAAATTGCGATCGCTAATCTACCTTATGAATTAAAAATTCTTTCTTTAGATGAAGCGGGTTCATGGCGGTTTGAATTACGCAGTCTTATTCCTGGTGGGATGATTCCTACTGGCATCAAACTTAGATTACTGACCGAAGATTTACAAGGTTTTGAAGGTAACGAAGATATAGCAACTGAACCAGTAGAACAACTTTTCTTGGAAGTAGATTTAGATGAGGGGGAATCCTTAGTATGCGAAATCGAACCAACTCCCGACAACTATCAACCAGAAGTATTGCAGTTTTGAAAATCTCTTTAAGTCTGCTTATTATAGATTGTTACTCTATAAAATCGCCTAATTTTATGATTCAAAAAAATCGACCTGTTCAGCCAGATTATCCTTGGGCGAGCAGGTTTTGTTTATTTTTGGGGTTGATTAAAAGAATCAATGCAATTTGGCACAGATACTTACTAACGTGAGCGTCCAACGAATTTAATTCGTTATGTCTGAGAGAAACAATTTGTTTCCTAAGAGTTCGACAGATTTTATTTGGGGTTTAATTCTTCATTAATAAAATTCAACATTTTTGAGAATGCATCCCATATTTAACAAGGGTTTAAATGAAATTTTATCCCCTGATATATGTAAAGTAACTGGGACAACTGTATCAGTTGATTCAAGGCTTTCCGAAGCAGAGATATGGCATCAAACTAAATCTGAACATCGTAATAAAATAAATCGATGTAAACGCCGCGGAATAACAGCCAAAATAGCTGATTTTAAGGATTATCTTGATGATTTTAGCGACATTTATCAAGAAACGATGGATCGTGTAGGAGCAGATAAGTCCTATTATTTTAGCGATTTTTACTTCTTATATCTGTCTACACAGTTAGCTGACAAAATTCACTTGGCTATCGTTGAATTAAACGATCAGATAGCCTGTGCAGGTTTATTTACTGAGTGTAGTGGAGTCGTTCAATATCATCTTGGAGGAACGAAAACTAAATTTTTGAAAGAAGGACCTAGCAAGCTAATGTTTGACTATGTTCGATTGTGGGCTAAAGAAAGAGGTAATGAATGTCTTCATTTAGGTGGAGGTGTAGGAGGTTCAAAAGATAGTCTATATCGCTTCAAGGCAGGTTTCTCTAAACAAAGTAATACTTTTTTAACATTGCACTTGATTACGGACGAAGAAAAATATTTGGCTCTAACTAACTTACGGGCAAAATCCTTGAACACTAAACTTGAAACGCTACTTCAATCTAATTTTTTCCCTGCTTATCGTTTTTATGGAAAAGATATTTAATCAGGATACTTGATAATAGATATTAATAGCTACCTGATAACTTTAGTAAACATTTTATTCAAGTCAACAGTGAATCTATCTAAATAGCAAACATAAATTTAATGTAAAAAATTTAATTAGAGAAAAGCTCGAAAACAAGATGGAATCAAAATAATCTTTAAGAGAAAAAGAGGAAGAATATTCCTCTTTTTTGTCTTTAAGTAAATGTGAACTAATCACAATGAAGCTTTGATTATATAAAGGTCAGAACTCCATTTAGATCACCAGCGTTTAGATCACAAATTAGGTTATTCCAGTGTTAGGGATTCTAGGACTAATTCTTGAAACTGTTCTTGAATCTCTTTTAATTCTTCCTCTGTTTGAACAGATTCCAACTTACTTTTCAAAGTCGAACCCTGATCTGCCAAAATATCATATCCTGCAAGACTTTCTTTCAAGATAAATATATTGATATTTAATTGAATCAAAATGATGATAATTCCAAAAATTAAAATTATTAATCTTCTGTAAGGAAGCTGAAAAATTTCAAGTCCTAACAATGTTATAAAAGCCACCATGACAATCGTGGCGATCGCAGATAT
>JAAUYG010257732.1_pt1 | contig 11807 bp, 3 predicted proteins | sample 7278091 | NCBI WGS metagenome assembly JAAUYG01 (sample SAMN14350201, study PRJNA611818) | marine sediment metagenome | isolation source: surface marine sediment (0.6m) | place: French Polynesia: Moorea | collected 2018-08 | reverse complement strand
CAAAACCCGGGCAAAATTCATTAATTGACTTAAATAAATCCTCACGCAGTGCACTGTAGGTTTCACATTCACACAAAAAATGAAACTCATCTTCAACAATCCCTCGGTTAAACTACTACTACCGCTGCTGCTGCTACTACTACTATTACTACTACTACTACTCATGCTGCTGATGCTGATGCTGCTCGTACTGCTGCCACTGCTACGAATATTAGTACTGCTTCTGCTACAGCTGCTGTCTTCAAAAGATGGCCTTAACTTTTCCGAGCACTGGTAGAGAGAAACTCCGGTAGAAAGACCGGCTATACAGCTGTACCTTGCAGAAGGTCCCCATGAGCGTGTCATGTGGACCGTTTGGAGACAAAAATATTGTTACTAGGTATCATTTAAGCGATTAAAGAGACAAGCAAAGTGCAATTACAAACATTTAGGTTATTTAATGAAATCTTTTTGCTCTCGAGAGATCTTGGGATTGACTAGCAAGGTCACACAGGCTCCGGATCCATTACCGTTTCGGCTATGGCTTCCGCTCTGTGAGTGGGAAATTGGATTTTGGTCCATGAACGTACATCCAACCTCACCGCGGACTCACTGGCTACAGCACAGTGCAGGACTCCGGGACTAGTTGAGATGAAAGTCACAAGTCGAAACTAATCTTAAACATTGAAAACACAATGATTTATCAAAATTAATTGTGAACCTAATTTTGAAACGACGTTTAATTGTGTGGACCTTGGTTTTACCTTTACCACGGAGTGCAATCGCTACATCCCCGAGACTTTGGGGGGTTACATCAACTGCGGAGACCTGGCGCTTGACAGATTCAGAAAGGTCAACAACTCATTTATCTCAGTCGCAGAATAACTAGCTTTAATTATTATTCCCGTCGGTTATATTATCTGGAGATATAATGTAATAAAACGCCACAAAAGAAACGAAGATATAAATTTAATGCTCGGTACAAAAGCGGTTGGGTTACATCATTACTTTTAGCTCGCTTTCGAGTTGCTACGATAACCTACCCAAGACATTACAGCAGTAATCTGACGGGAAGTGATGTGTCGACGCCACTGAGACGAACCCATTCAATGCTTCAGCGAAATAGCCAGTAATTATATTACATGTACATGCTCAACAATACCGGTAGCAACTGATCAATATATACAGGGGTCCCAGGTTGATGGAATTTGTGTGTCCAATTCTTGGACTGAACGTGACATTACAAACAAATAAACCCGCGATCCCATGGTCTCTGTGTGATTCCCCAAAGCTCTCGGACCTTAACCTGAACGGAACACTACAACCGAATCAGCGATTACAAATTCTGCCCCCTTGCCACCGGCCATCCGGACATGGCATCAGCATTCTGTAGAGCACTCGCTGATGCCCAACAGTCCTTCACGCTGCGTTAGCAGCCGCCCAATCCGTAGCATAATGGCTACCGTCGAATGATGTGTCCCGAACGTACAGGGTGGGTCATTATAAATGACCCCCATTGACAATCGTAGATAGATGGATAAACCTGCCTTTCAGGATTATATTAATTTTCCTGCCCTCTATTTTCAAGGCCTTGTGTTGCTTTTATACATGAGATTCCCCCAACCTCTTCATCCCCGCCCCATTCTCATCGATGGCCTTAAGAGTGACGAATAAAAGAAGACCTTCCTCATGGATCTTGCTTTTGTATTGCGTTACAGAAAGTGGGGATTTATATCAATAGCGAGGCAGTGGGTGCCAGCCAAGACCGAGGGCGAGCCGGGCGTCCTGGAAAGGTCACCATACAAGTAAATATATACTACAAGTACAATTAAAGACCATTAACAAGACAAGACTGGCAGATATATCTAGCAATATTATTTTATGAAAAAAAAGTCATCGGGTATTTTTTTAGTATAATGGTAATCAGAACGATCATGTGTCTGGGGGTAATAGTAGTTCGGTCCCGCTGCTGACCACGGGTGGTACTTCCTGCGACCGATTCACCCTGACTGCCCACGATGAAAAATCTTCTCACTTTGAATCCTCGCTGACGTGTGGCCAGAAATTACTTTCGGAAATTTCCGGAAATTAGTAATTTAAGTTCATAAATCTTGGTTGACACGGGTGCGCCCAGGGATTACAGAAATGCATCAACGCTTCCCGTACATGTCTCTTTGGGCGATAATCTCATTCAGGGGAATTCCCTCCGCGTGTCCCGGCAAAGGCGTGTTGACAGTTTTCTTGTCTCGTAGTAAAAACCTCTGATCCACCCCAATCACTGCAGCTGCAGTGCTTGAGCGCTGCCCGCTACTGAAACACCGGTTGCACATTTGACTGAATAGACTTTGAACTTGGCGACGAAATTTCCGCCCAGCGATGCAGTATAGCAGAAAATTGATGCTGTGGTTGAGATACATCAGCATGAAACAACACGTTTTTGCCAGAAACCCTACGGCTCGCGCCTTTTCTGTCTCCATGGGTATAGGGACGATAGAAATGACCGTGAATGGCGCACTGAGAATCAACCAAGCGAATGAAACCATTAGCAACATGACTGTGACTTGTCTGCTGCCGTGGAGACGAGCGTCCGCCAGACGACGGTTGCTATGGCTACCGCAGGCCACCCCTTCGGGAGACGCCGTGTTTTCCTGCCGGGATGAATGCCGCAGGACCTGCCAAATGATGGCAGTGTTCATGGACAGGACCAGCAAAAAAGGAATAATTGAATATGAAGCAAATTTGATATAGTTGAAGGGTCCGTTCATAAAATAATTATCCTCCAGTGGGGCGCACTTTTTCTCGACGCTGTCGGTGCCCGCGGACGTCACTTCCTGTAAATGTAACGTCCAGAATAGGTGCAGGAGATAAGCGGCTAACACCACGAGCGTGGTGACGGTGATCACGCGAGAGCGTTTCAGTGAGCAAATGTCGGCGGCCTTGAACGGGAACCACACCACGAAAAAGCGGTCCAGCGTCAGCAATACGATAATCCAGGCCGAGAGATGAAGGCTGAGCATGAAGATGAAGGTGAGAGTCCGGCAGCTGGCGGCAGAGACGTGTAACATCTCAAACCCAGTCACAACACGCAGCCAGGTCTTGAACCCGCTAAAGCACAAAACGCCGGTGTCCGCGCACGCCAAACAGGCCAGGTAAAAGTTCACGGACGAGCCGCGCATGCGCGGACTCACAACTACCGAGAAAGACAGGATATTGCCGACGGTGCCGAGAAGTATAACTGCGATGAGAAGGTAGCGAACTAGCCACATGGAAATCTTGTATTCCACAGTGGAGTCCATGGGTGACCCTTGATGAGGTTCAGTCACGTTCCAGCCAGAAATGTTTCCCGCTAATTCGTTGTGGAGCAGACGATCCACTTCGAGCCCAACGTCACGTAGAGTCATGGCGCCTGTCACAAGTTTATCGAGTACACGTGGTTCTCAATCCAAGTGTCTGCCCAAGTTGTGCAACCAAATACCTGAAAAAATACACGACCATGTTTAGTGACAGTTATTGAAGCCCGCAGTAGGGAGGAAGGTCTTACTGTGATATCCATTATGAATATTATGGTATTCCGTGTCGGAAGATGGCATATATACACATCAATTCCACATGCACTTTTCTAATAAACATGTCGGACGACTGACATTTGGACGAGCGAGTGATTAGCCATATCGCCCGCGTCCATAAGTTTTAGATGACATTTTGTTTAACGCAGAACTCGATATTTTATTGAGTTTGGGTACAGATGGCAAAGATTGGAAAAGCTCGGCTGGAAAATTTCCAATTTTGAAACTGTTATCCCAAGGGCTAGAGACAGCAGATGGCTGCCTTGAACTGATCCAAATGGGACAGTCTGCATTACCAGCATTGGAAACAGAAGGCGACAGAAACCCCTGGCTGGTACACCATACAGGTAGCTGACAAGATTACTAAAAGGGTCCATTTAATAAAAGGGGCCTTTGGTCCAATCCGCCTTTCATTAGAATACCGTTAGGATGGAATAGCTGTCAGGGAATGTAGGGAAGGGAACTAGGTTCAACACAGAGAAGATTTGATCTTGTTCGTGTGTCGCCGGGAGGATACAATGTCATTTGGCAACTTTATTACAGATGATGGATGTGGCGGCCTATAACACGCGTTTTCCTGGAATGTTTGACGCATAATAAAGGCCAACCTTGTGTGTTACTAAAAGCAGCAAATGCTTTGGGTCACACTTCTAAGGGGAAAAACCGGGAAATGACTTATGGAAGCCACATACCGCATTGCACATCATTCCCTGAGCCTTGTTCAATAGGAATAGTCAAGCTCATCTTCAGAAGTGCGTTTAGCATACATGTATGAGAGTGGACTTAGCATTATGGCCGAATAAGCTAAAGTAACGAAACCCTCAAGTCATTAATGTTTAGTCTTTTAGCAGGGACACTAAAAGTACGGCTTTTAGAGGGACACTAAAAGTATGACCAAATAAAAACTAAAAAAGGTACATAAAAATGGCCAAATTGGACTGCGCGCAGCGTCTCCGGACGCGTGTGACGCTGGACGAAATTTAAGCACCGCTAAGAGCAAATCATACCAGTTTTGTACATGTGCATGTATATACGTTGTAATTCATGCGAAACATAGTGTGCTTCTCCTTTTCAAACCACCCGTGACGCAGTAGTGCTAGTTTTTTCGCGTTCTCAGTGCGCCTACGCGTTTTTACTCCAGTTACCTTAGAACAGAGGTACATCCTTCCTGAAGAACGTTATGCAAGTACATTGTATGTTTTTTATCTTAGCTAGGAGCAACTAGGGGTGCCCACATCCTTAGAAGTTTAACGTCATAATTCCCACGTTATAATATATTGGACTTCTTAAGTCATTTTTACAATTGCAATAACCACAAGTGCAGAAAACCTCAACGTGTTGCATTTTGCTTCTTACCTACCATCTTATCAAACAAATGTGTAATTAATCGGCCCAGAGACAAGATAATGTCATTAGACTTAATTTTGATTAACGATGCTCATTCTGATGCACATATACTGTACAGGGGTATCAGTTCTTCGCCTTTTTTCTTTTAGCGCCGTCCAATTTGCATGTGCAGCCAATTGCACTGTGAGCCTACATGTAGTTCAAGGTTCCGTGAGATGCGGACTTTGCAACCAAGCATACATGTACCATGTATACTTCATCGCTCCAAGCCCTTCTGCTTGATCAAAGGACACAGGAATTACTATGTACCAGTCCATGCATCTGACCCCCAATTCATTTGCATGACCACACCCGCCCAGAGGGGAAAGTGTAGGGCGGGGAGACCGGAGACGGGGCGCAGTGGGGCAACATACCGGGTGTAGACATTCCGTGCACCTTCTAACATAATGGCTCTAAATTGGACCTATATTGCTGCACGCAACAATTCCCTCCGAGCACCTCCCTAATTTTCCGGATTTGGCTGCGCATGGGTCGCCTTTTGTAGTGGAAAATCCTCGCACTGTCTCTCGGGAATATGCGCGAAATGGCTGAAGAACAGGCCGAATGATACTGTAGTAGTAGCACCAAAGTGCCTGTATTCAAATGGGGACCTATTTGTATTGGGACAGCGCGAGATGCTGCATCGGTGGATAATCCCTAATGACTGCAAACGTCTTGTGTATTAGCATGTGTCTAAAGACGATACCGACATTTAGAACGTGTGTGCCGATAAAAGGAAACAAAAATGCCAAAAAATGTGAGCCTAACCCAACGGACGAATAGAATATATTATCGTGCGTGGACGAGCACGAAGACAGCTTTGTGGAGATATAAATGCCCCAGGCGAGGTGCAGTTTTGCGGGTCGTGTTGCCCCCATTGAGTAACAAGGGATCTAATAATTCTCTTTGCCCTCTAGAGATGTGTTTCTGCGCATGAAAGGGAAAGCTATCACCCAGATTTTTTTTTTCTGCTGAATATTTTTGCTGCAATGCTAAAATAGAACATTAGGCCTCACATTCTTTCATTTGCAATTAATTGCATATAAATCGTAGCACGACAATTTATGTTTACTAAGATACCATCGATGGCATGTCCAACACTCTAAACACAAATTCAGATTCTTGTCGTTTATGTTATGGCCAATCCGTTGTAATTTTTTTTTAGTAAAATAACATTAAATAGATCTTGGTGACATAACATTTTTGCCAAGAAGAAAAAAGCGACACAGACATCACGGTCACGAAGTACAGTATATAATAGTTCTGTTATTTACTTAAAGTATCTGTCCTTATATATAAATATAAGAAAATATATTCATTTTCTTCCCTAATTGTGGCAAAAATCACGAGCTTAAGTTGTCCGTGGTCTGCCTCGGGCAATACTAAAATATACACCTGCATCTATAAACACATAGTGATCTTTGAGGTAATCAAGTACAGCAGGGGTGTTTTTATGATACAAGAAAAAAGCACAATATCAAAAAAGTATAATAACAGCAAAATCGAAAGCTATTAAACTGTGATTAGAATAGAATAAAACTATATTTAACGTCGGTAAAAGGTTTAATGAGGGGACATCAGTGACAAGCACTATTACCCGGCAGTGATAAGATAAAATGAGATGAGATGACGATATGAAGTGGGTTTCAATGGCTTCATGCAGGTGCACTTAAGACCTTTTTAAAATACAGAAGAAACAATAATCGCATTGGCATTCATTTCCTTATACTTTTATATTTTTCCTTATACTATTTATATTTTTAATCGTTTAGCGTCAATGCTGATTGCATCCTTAAAATTTTCACCAAGGGAATTCCACAATTTAGCTTCCTGGTACTATAAGAATTTAACCCGTATCTTGACGTCTTACGCCGTGTTTGCTCTACAGCCTTTCCATTCCATCCTACCTGCTACTGTATAAATTTTCTCGTGCTCAAGCTGTGCAAATACGTTGGTCCTTTGTTTGCAGTACAAGCTGATACATTTCTGTAACAAGCAAGCGAATTCGCTGCTGATAAAAAGCTAGACATACCTGAGACCTATAGTATTTCGATGTAGGACGACTTAAAAAATCAGTATATATAAATTTAAGACCTCGAAACTATATGCGTTCTGATGCCTTTGAGCACTCAGTCCCACAGAAATGCCACACCAATAGGCAGTAATTAAAATAGCATGAAATAAAAGATCAAGTATACACAAGCATATACATCACCGGTTTTATGCTTTCAATGCTTGGTTCTTGAAATATATATATAACCATTTATTGCACCAACATATGGATAACCTTTATTCACCGATTCACTCCTCTATGCACCAGCACTAGCAATTCACCGATTCACTCCTCTATGTAGCACAAGCAATAAAAAAGCAGCAATCATGCATGCCACATGATATTGACACTATACATGTGGTAATCTAACAACGACGTGATCCTCTGTTGATAGCTGTTACCTACTCTTTCCAACAGACAATTTTGCAATTTATTTGTGTGCCACCTGTTACTGTAGCCTATTAATTGGCATCGGGGGAGCTACAGGCTATGTAAGCCTAAAAACCTTATAACTCTATCTTTACTTATCTTGTTACTAATACATACATTGTTGTAGAAGTGTGAAAGTACATGCAACTGGCTAGGTCACATTCGGAGAGCAAAGAATGACCTAATCTACTAATATTCATTCATTGAGTGTAGATTACCAGGATTAAAGTTCAATAGTTATAAGTTGATGCAAATTGCACTAGTTGGAACAATAAACATACTATTATCATTGTGACACTACCAAAACCATGGGAATTGACAATATATATACTAAAAAGCTTTAATTGATTTTAGAATTACGGTGTCCTCACTTTATGAGACATTTGCATTACCATTTTGTCGCACAAATACTTTCATGTAACTCACCAACAAGAGGCCCAGGAGCTTTTTACGCTCTTGACACACAGGAACTAGTTAGTTTTATACCTAAGAGCCATGTAGATACCCGCTAAGTAGGTATGTAGATGAGGTGACTATGTATTCCTGTCGAAAATCGGAAAAAGACCGAATAGCCTCAGAATGAATTTGAACACTGAACAGTGAAAGGTACCCTATATACACAATGACAGTACCCACCCTGGAGGTTCAAATTTTGGCCTGTCACGCTCTATGATAAACCGTTTTCGAGATACAATTTTGTCAAAAATGCACCCAGAATAACATTAAACATAACATTGACCCCAGAATAATATTAAACATTTAAGTGTCATAAGGACACCCTATACACTACCTACTTACCCGAGATGACCAAATTTTGGTCCCTTTCGCTCTACGACCCACCGTTTTCGAGATACAACAAGATATTGTCGGAAATCGGAATGCACCGAATGGCCTTACATTGAACTTGAACAGATAACAGCCAAAGGTACACTGCTTACACTAAATACCTGCCCCAGAGGCTCAAATTTTGGTCCGTTACGCAGAGCTATTTTTTGATACGCTCTTTGCATATGAGAAATAGTACAGTTTCCCCTTGAACAAAATATGGCATAAGTTTCCGTGATTTACTCACAACACAGAAGATAATATGGGATCCAGGTCTGCTTATAAGTACATGGATAGAACAGAATGGAAAATTATTTTTTATTAAAATAGTGTTAGAACAATATTATTCACGGATAGTGAAACTTAATGAAAATCAGGATGAGCAGGAGTGTTACAGACATTTATAGAATGGAGATTTTTGACATTCTCGCCTGCCTACTTAATATCGTTCACACTTAACGGTGCATATTTCAAAAAAAAAAAAAAAAAACATAAATCAGAATTTAAAGTAGAACATATATGATGTCACACAGATATTGCAACACTAGTATATGGCACTCGGAAACGCCAGACTGGCTAATTAAATTGGATGATGATGCTTCAAAACGTTCGAAACAGGATAAAACCCAAGACTGGCTGCGTTAGATCGTCGTTGCTATATTCGCAACACAAAGCACAGACTTACAAACCAGAAACCCTCGACTGCTTGCTTTTGGATGTCATTGCTCTCTTCGCAATACTCGGTACAAGGTAACAGCTCGGAAACCCCAGATTAGCTTTGTGATGCCATTGCTTCACCTACGACTTAGGACAAGAGAATAATTTGGCATCCCAAGGATACCTATCAGGATGCCATTAGTCCATTCACAATGTATCATGTATGCGGCAACCTGACATCGAGGCCCGAGGTCTCGGGCGATAATTGGATTACAATGAAGCGAGGGGGGTTATGTTTCTGACATGACCATGAACCATTCGTAATAGAGGCCTTATATGTTCCCTTGACCGATATCCCAGTCCATTACAATGCCGCTGCATTTTGCAGGGGCGCAAACGAGATTTCGCCACTCTTGGTCGTCGGTTAATCTCGCCATTTCTCGCCGACAAAGCACCATTATATCAATTAGCCTCCGGACAATGACGCACATTACTCTTTCCCGAGCCCGAACGGATCCCTGAATGTGTATAACCAAAACACCACGTGCCGAATTACAGTGTAATTTTCTTGGGAGCTATTCCATTAGCGTTAGTTGGGATTTACGGCGTTAATATAACCGTGAAAATGGATGCACGCACCCGCATAACATTGCCGTGGGGGACATTTCAATTTTGAGTAAATTTCGAGTTTGCGAATTACAAGACGAAATCTAAAGTAGCCAATTAGACTCGGTTTGGTTCAGGGCATCGACGCCCAAGTTAACTTGTTGGTCGTCTATACATGTATCAAGCTAGGGTCGCTGACTTTCTGCCTTTGGTGGCTTAGGCATCTTCTGTCTTAATGTCTTCCAGTCTGTGAACCCCCTTTCTTTGTTTCTTTTGTGTCCTATCTTTTATTCTTTTTTTTGTGATTCTGGCGTTTATCTGTTAGTTTAACGTCCCAAGTATGTTGTTCGTGTCACTTATAATTTCCATCTTTACACATGTATATCAACATTTAGCGTTTGTTTTAGTAACATCTGTGTTGCTGGTCAATACAATTTTATCGTTTTGCCTCGTCAAGTTCAAATCCATGCTTTATGGCTAACCTTTGATTGACATTTCTAAGTCTATTAACATCCCAGCCATCAGTTATTTTATTTTACCAATATAAAAGCTATGCCCTACAACTTGTATGTTCCAGTATATTTTTTGTCTTTGTCTGGACTTGGTTCTCGGCAAACTGAAGAAAATGTAGCTATAAGAACATTATATTGAAAGTCGCAAGGCCTTACATGAAGATATATCAAAGACATGATATTGACAATCACTTTCGTAAACATCTACGTGTTATAGATTTTAACCTTCCACAAACCAAAACCCATTTCTGTGCCCGACATCCGTTGAGATGACTCGAAAATAGCAACATAATTTGCCATGTCCCGACCCTCTGGTTGTCAGCTGAATGATCAAAAAGGCCAGCCAACCCATGTATTGCTGTAGTGTACGGTTACACTAAATAAAAAAGAAAGATTACACCAACCTTGTCTCGATGCCTTATACTGTTTTATTCCAACTCCTGAACCTTCAATGCTGCATGCATTTTATTTCCAGAGCCCCAGAGTCGGTGGCCTTTCCTTGCCATGCACCCAGCGAGCACTGTGACGAGAAGGTGCAGCAGACAAGGCAGCAAACGCGGCACGGCAGACAGATCAGGCAAAGCCCGATAACAGGGCGGAGTGACGCCGTGTCGATGCCATCGAGGTAAGCCGTGAGCCAGCCGTGGGTGTGTCGCTCCTCCCCACCATTTGGGCACATCACTGGGTCTCTTGTTTCATAAAATCAAGCAGATTTGTAACTCGGGTGTCACATTGTCATTTCCAGGCCCACTCTCCAGAAAACGGTGTAGAGTTATCCCGTTAACTCTAGTCACTATGTATGAATAACAGGAAGCATTCACGAATCACCCTTAAGCTATGTTATAGCTTAGCCAAACATAAGCGTAAGCGTTAAAGACAGATGACGATTTTAATGTAAGCAAGCCCAGGATAGAACACCTTCTAAGGAGAGGAGAAAAAAAGCAATTCCTTTCCTCCCGAAATTCGATCATCAGACGGTGTGCAGCGGAATCACCTTCTTTCATCTTATTACCGTCTTCTCTTCCTATACGTTGCACTACTAAAGAGGCACCGCTGCAGATTTTTTTTCGTGTTCGTTCTAGACGTGAGCAGATGTCTAAAGAATTGACTGCGGATTGGAAAAGGCGGTTCCAAATAAAACAAGCTCTCTGGATTCTTGTGATGTGCTGCGAGAGAACCTTGTGAAGGCAGCTGATGCCGCTAGTTCTCCCTGGAGAGAGCCAACTGCGCGAGTTGTCCTTGTTTTCGGTGTGTCCTCCAATCTCATGCCCTTGCGAGATGGTCGTTGTCTTTTTTATACCTACACACACCGCCAATCAGTGTTACTGGATACACGTCGACAGAGACAAATCGTGAAGGTAACTTGAGATTGTTCTGGGAAATGCAAAACGTCTAAAGGCGACATCAGGTGGTTCAGCTGCCTGACTCGCGGTAATCGTTTGAAATAAGATGGCACATTCACCTGTCTCACCCAATTTACAGATGTAAGTAAATACTTATGAAAGCTGCGACTCAGATATTCGTAAACAGAAGGTTTGGTGACTGATTTATCGGAGAAAAAATATAAGTAATACAAAATAACACGTTTGCGTCATAGGCAAAGAAGGCCGGAACAATTTGTTTCTCGACATATCTTTTTTGCACCGATAAGTGCTGCTTCCTCTGTCTGCAACTGTTTCGTCCTTTGTGTACCATGTGGTGGTGGGGGGGGGGGGGGGGGCGGTGGTGAAGATAAAAGCAAACGTTTGTAACCACCAACCCCAAACGGAATATAAGGATTTTAAAAAAACACAT
>JAAUYG010081191.1_pt1 | contig 11807 bp, 9 predicted proteins | sample 7278091 | NCBI WGS metagenome assembly JAAUYG01 (sample SAMN14350201, study PRJNA611818) | marine sediment metagenome | isolation source: surface marine sediment (0.6m) | place: French Polynesia: Moorea | collected 2018-08 | reverse complement strand
GAATTGATTAATCAACCAGACACTAGGGCATTACTACGCACCAATGCTATTTTAAGTTCCCAGCACCAATCAATTGAAAGCGATCCTGCATCTGAGTGGATTAAATATTTACATAATCAACTTCAAACACGACAATATTGCCAGACAAATCTTGTAAAGTTGAATCGCGATAATATGTCAAACTTCAACGAACTTTGACGGTTCTATGACAATATCTTCTCGTAATGCCTTGCGATAGGTACAATGCACCCGTTCAATTTTGAGATTAAGTTTATTGTAAATACTGCGGATTTGATGGTTTTGGGCAGTAATTCCAGCCAGATAGATATATGGATATCGTTTGAGATTACGTTCCGAACAGAGGAAATCGATCAACAAAGCCACAATTCCTTGGGCTTGATAATCTGGGTGGATACCAATACTAATTCCCTTAGCGCAATAAGTTGAAGTAAATTGCTTTTTAAGTAAAAATATTGGTATATTCCAAAGATTTAACCTACCTTTAACACTTTTTAATAATGGATTAATATCAGGATAGAGAACAATATAGCCCGCAGGTTGATCCTCGTAATAACCAATACACATTAGATGAGGGTCAATGATATCTTTCCCTTGATCGATCATCTGATTGACCTGAGCGGATGATATAGAATTATGAGCAAAAGCTGCATTGCAAATTTGGCAAAAATCTTGAACAAAACGCTCTTGTTCGGCAAAAGAAAATCCTCTAATGTACATAGGTTGTCTTTGCTGTAGTCGTTGGGATATGACACGCAAACGTTTAAAGGGTATATTTTGTACATTTCCTCCATAAGTCAAGATCTGCTCTTGGGGTTGATAGTTGTTATCTAATAAAAACTTTTGATAATAGTCAGGATGATAATTTTCTTGAAACAGAGGTGGTTCAAAACCCTTAATTAGTAGCCCCCAATATTTATCGCGACTACCAAAATTAATCATGGCATCGATTAGTTCAATTCCTTGTGCGTGGAGATAATCTTCAGCTATTTGGAACAGACTATGAGCATAATTACTATTATCAATACATTCAAAAAAGCCAATTCCTCCTTGTTTGTAGGTTGGATTTGGCTGAAAGTTATAATCAATAAATGCTGCAATCCGTCCATAGGGCTGATTATTTTCCAGTAAAACAAAACATTGTGCTTTGCCATTATTTAATAAATAATTTTTATTAATATCAAAAATACTTTCTATATCTTCTTCTAAAGGTGCAATCCAGTTAGGATCTTTTTCATATACTTTGTGTGGCACGCGATGAAATAATTGCCAATCCTGTTGAGTTTTTACTTTAATTATTTCCATATTTACTGATAGAATTGACGAACCCAGCGACGACATTGCATGATCGGGACATCTTCTTTGACGAGTAGGGGACGAGACTGATAAATTTTATTTTCTAAAATGGGAATATCCTGTTCAAAAGTATTTACTGTATCCCTGGTGAGCATTGCAGCCAAAAGCCGATTTAAAGGTATGGGTAAAGCTTTTTTGACACTTAAAAATATTTGAATATCAAGATAATTTTGATCTATGGGTGTTCCTGTAAAAATCTGCAATAACCCAAGGTCAAACTTACCTTTGGTACTATAAAAACTAACGTCATATCCTGGCCCATAATAAGTTGTGGTTGCTGAACCATGTTCGGATATTAAACCCCCTGAAGCCAAAGAGGATAAATTGTATTTTTGAGACATTCTATGGGTTAAAGTTGGCCCTTCAATTTCTACTAAATTAGATTTGGCTGCCGCAAAAGTTTGGCTATGTACTTGAGATAAATGTGCCACATCGACACTGTTATCTAGATAATTTTCTAGATTAGTACGAGCTTTCCAGCGATGTACAAAGCGCAGTGGAGTCCACTCTGGGGAATTACATTCAGGAATTGGAGGAATGTGCCAAGTGGGAGACTTTCCTTGACTGTGATAGTACATGAGAATTAACCCATTAACTTCCATCACAGGGTAATTAGCAATTTTAGCAGAGGAATGGCGATCGCTATAAGGAATACCTGCACAATGTCCTTTTGTATCCCAAAGCCAACCATGATAAGGACAGCGAATGGTGTTATCTTTGATTAAACCTCCATATCCTAAATGCGCGCCTAAATGGGGACAATGAGCATCAAGAATGCAGGGAGTTCCTGTTGTTGTACGGAATAAAACCAGATCTCGATCGAAGTAACGCAGAGGAATAACTTTTTTGGCAGGAAGATCTTTACTTGTGGCAACACGAAACCAGCTATTAGGAAAAGGAGATTTATTGTGTGACTGCATCAGTATTGGCTAAAATTCAGCTTTGTCGGTTAACTCACAAAAAGTTTTTAATTTACTAGTTTTGGATGCTCATATCCTATCGGGACTATACTGTTACTGAATTAAGTCCTGGTAATATTCTGATTAAATTTTTAATTTTTTGCTGCGATACCGCATAGAAAACTAGAGTTTCAAAAACTTTCTTTAACCTTTAACCTTTGCCCTTTAACCAAAAATTTGTCCATCTTGAAACCAGATAATTCTTTGGGTGCAGCAATACTTACTTTTATTCAGACACTTGCTACTTGCTACTTTCGAGCTAATAACTGAACTTGTTCTAACCGATTAACGTACTGCGATATATGTCACCTGAAAGTATTAGCTGGGATGAACCACTAATTTTTAGGGTTGGTGGCGATCGCTCACAACTCAAGCGATCGCCACCTCGTTTACTCACAATCTATTTAACCTTTGATTAACCTCCAAGTTGAATCTATTATATTATTGGTATATTATTGGTCTTTTTATCTTGGCGATCGCCTTTTGGCTAGCGATCGAGCTAATCTCGATCTAGTCTTAACTTTGACGTTTGAGACAATCGCTAATGATACTACATCTAATATAAAATTCATACTAATTGAGTAAAATTTAAAATTTCTTCTTCGACCAAAGATTGAGAAGATTATGATTGCAAATCACTATCTATAGATTCTTCGCTCACCTTGGCAATCTGCTCAGGTACAGCAGGTTCTTCAGATCGAATAGCCTTAAACTCAGCTATATCATCTAATGTCTCTGTTTCCATAACAGTTTGGGGTTCAGTTTCGGCCACAGCAACTGTATCTGCTACCTCTTGAGTGACTGCTACGGATTCAGACTCCACAGTTTGGGATTCAGTTTCGGTCACAGCGACTGTATCTGCTACCTCTTGAGTGACTGCTACGGATTCAGACTCCACAGTTTGGGGTTCAGTTTCGGCTACGGCAACTGTATCTGGTACTTCTTGAGTGACTGCTACGGATTCAGACTCCACAGTTTCTACCACCTCTTGAAGCTCGTTCAGTTCTTCCGATAGGATAGCTGTTGTTTCCGCAGCTTGTTGCATCTCATTCAGTTCCTCTGACAAAATGGATGTGATCTGTTCAGCTTGTTGAATTTCAGCTATTTCCTGGGGATTTGCCTCAGTATCTAGATTCTGTTGAATTTGATTTAGTTCTGCCGATAGGGTAGCTGCCATCTGTTCGGCTTGTTGAATTGCAGCTAGCTCTTGAGGATTCGCTCCTGTTTCTAGATCCCGTTGAATTTGATTGAGTTCCTTCGATAAGGTAGTTGCTATTTGTTCAGCTTGTTGAATTTCGGTCAACTCTTGGGGACTATCTCCTGTATCTAGATCCTGTTGAATCTGATCCAGTTCTTCCGATAAGCTAAACAGATTGTCACCGAGGTTAGGGACTAAACCCGTACCCCACTCCTGAATGTTCTGTAAATTGCCACTGAGGTTAGAGGATAACCCTGTAGCCCATTCCTGAAAGTCTATTGGGTTACCTTCCTCGTCAGTAGCCAGATTTTTACTCCATTCTTGAGCAGTGTTTAGACTTGTGCTGATGTTAGAAACCACACTTTCCTGTAACTTGTTTAAGTTAACAGCCATTGCCCAATCCGAAAGTTTAGATTGGAAATTACTTGTAAGAGAATTAATAGACTCAGTGGCAACAACTGGTTCTAATATTTTAGAAGTAGCTATTTGTAGTTGATGGATCTGTTCTTGCCAATCAAAAGCATTAGACTGTTGTTCCTCATCTTTAAGAGTATCTTGAGGGATTGAGATAATAAACTTACCTGAGTTTGGCTGAAACTCTGCTGTAGGCTGTGCCAAAGCAACAGGTTGACCTAGTAGTAGGATAGCTACCATAGTAGATATGAGTAGATGGTAACGCATTACTAAACGTTTAAACCTCCTAGAATGAAAATTGAGTTTACGAAGTGATGATAAAACAACAAGTGTGACAAAATCGTGACACACATCTCACTCTTGTTTGGTTATGAAAACGGGAGCGTTTTACTGAAATTTTTAATTATGGCGATCGCCTACTAACTAAGTTGATTAACTGAATAACAAAAGCGATCGCCCCGAGAAATCGTTTCTCCATGAACTATGGGACGATCGTTTGTGGTATAAGCAGTGTGGCGATAAACTAGCAAAGGATGACCTAAAGGTACATCTAAATATTCACTAAGTTCAAGATTAGCATTGGTACATTCGATAATTGCTGCGACACGCTCGATGTTCCAATGATTGCGTTTTAAAATAGGAAAGGTCATGTTTTGTTTTAACTCTGTTGCGAGCTTCTGACCTATTTCTGGCAAAATGTAGGTAATATCAACACCTCCAGGCACTTTGTCTGTTAGCAGAAGTTTTTTTTGTAAATAAGCAGTGGGGTTATTTGAGGGTAATTGCAGTATTTTTTGTACTTCTGTTGGGGCGATCGCCAGCTCAAAGGTTATGTTTTGCAGCGATAGTTCAATTCCTTTGTCTGCTAGATCATTTTGCAGAAACGTTAGAGAATTAGAGAGAGTATAGGCTACTTTACGCTTCTGGGTAACAAATGCTCCTTTTCCTTGATAGGTAGACACTAAACCTTGTTGAACTAAATTAGCGATCGCTCTTCTAATCGTAATTCGACTGACTTTCCATTCTTCAATTAGTTCTCTTTCACTCGGTAATTTATCTCCAGGTAAATAGTAACCATCAATAATTCGCCGATATATCTGCTCGGAAATATCAATGTGAAGCGGTATCTGCTTTTGCGTTTTTGCCAATTTTATTTAATTGGTAACTAATGTGACCAAATTATTATAACAAGTTGCTATAATCATTCTGATCTAAAACTTGTTATAACAAGTAAGAAATAGAGTCAAATCATGAACACTCAAGTCATAACCAAATCAGCATCTAGTGACAATCTAAAACAAATCTTAAATCCATCTGAGTTAAAGATCTTGAATGCTAGTTCCAACTGGCGAGGATTAATTCAGTTGGCAGGACACTTCTGTGTAATGGGAAGTAGTGGCTATTTATGGACAATGGCTGATAACTGGATAATTAAAATACCAGCTTTAATTATCTATGGCTTTAGTTTTGCTGCCATGTTTGCACCCTTACATGAGAGTTCTCATCGAACAGCTTTTGCTAGTAATCGTCTCAACGATACTGTTGCTTGGATAGCTGGACTCTTATCTTTTTATAACAGTGATTTTTATCGTCGCTATCATAAATGGCATCATCGCTATGCTCAAATTGATGGTAAAGATCCCGAACTGAATGACCCCAAACCAAGTAATTTTGGGGAATATTTAGTAGAACTGAGTGGTTTTAACTGGTGGATTGGCAAATTTATCAGTCATTATCGTGTAGCCACAGGAAAGCTAGAAAATTATTTCTATATTGCTGAAGATGCGCAGGATGAGGTTATAAGATCGACTCGTTTACAACTGGCAGTTTATGGTGTGGCGAGCGCTATTTCTCTAATATTCCATCAACCTTGGTTTTTTACACTCTGGTTATTACCTCTAGCTGTAGGACAGCCTATTTTACGATTTATCTTGTTAGCAGAACATACAGGATGTAGTAATAATGACAATCCTTTAACTAACACTCGCACCACTTTAACCTGGTTTCCTCTAAAATTTATGGTGTGGAATATTCCCTTTCATGGTTCACACCACCTTTATCCTTCTATTCCCTTTCATGCTTTACCCCAAGCACACCAGCAATTAAAGGATCATTTTAAAGTAATCGAGAGCGGTTATCTCAAAGTACATCGAGACATCATGACATCTTTTTGATTAATCGGCTGAGTAATAAATGAACAATGCAGTTAATCAATTCACCATCAAAAATTTTTCTTTGCAATGCAAAACAACACTATCAGAAGCAAGAATAGTATTTAAAACTTATGGGAAATTAAATAAAGAGCGCACTAACACTATTTTGTATCCCACTTCCTATGGAGCGCAACATCAGGATATCGAGTGGTTAATTAGTCCTGACAGTATTCTCGATCCGAGTCAGTATTTTATTATAGTTGCCAATATGTTTGGTAATGGCTTATCTAGTTCTCCTAGTAATAATGAAGCTTGTGGTTTAACAGAATCAAGATTTTGGTTTACCCATTTAGATAATGTTCGCGCTCAAAAAAAATTACTAGACAGCTTAGAAATTAACCAACTAGCTTTAGTTTATGGTTGGTCAATGGGGGCGCAACAGGCTTATCATTGGGGAGCATTATATCCTGAATGGGTTGAGCGGATTGCTGCTGTATGTGGTACAGCACGTACAACAGACCATAATAAGATTTTTCTACAAAGTTTACGCACTGCCCTGACAGCCGATCCTACTTGGAATGGTAATAAGTTTGAGGATGTCCCAGAGCGTGGTTTTAGAGCTTTTGCGCGTATCTATGCAAGTTGGGCAGCATCTCAAGCTTACTATCGAGAGGGAATTTATTATCAGTTTGGCTATGAGTCATTAGAAGACTATTTATTACGAGGTTGGGAAGCAAACTATCGCCGACGCGATCCTCACGATCTACTGGCAATGATAGATACTTGGTTACATTGTGATATTAGTAATAATCCAACTTATCAAGGGAATTATCAACAATCACTCTCCTCAATTCAGGCTCAAACTCTAGTAATGCCAGCAATCACAGATTTATATTTTACTCCTGAAGACTGTCTAGCAGAAGCTAATTTAATTCCTAATGCAAAATATCTTCCTATTCCTTCAATTTGGGGACATCGGGCAGGAAATCCCGCTCAAAATCCTGAAGATGAAACATTTATTAGAAAAGCAGTAACGGAATTACTTGCTAGCAATAGCTAATTTTGATTTTATTTTCAATTCTACAGGTTTCTTAATTTTCAGCTATTTAACTGTATAAGGTATTATCAACTACGATGTTATTATCAGAACTAGCTCGCGATCGCGGAATTCGTTACTTTCTGATTTCGTTTACCGATTTATTGGGTGTACAAAGAGCCAAACTGGTTCCTGCTGAAAGTATTGATGAAATGGCGGAAAATGGTGCAGGATTTGCGGGATTTGCTGCTTGGTTAGACATGACTCCTGCCGATCCTGATATATTGGCAATACCCGATCGCAACAGCCTGTTTCAACTACCTTGGCAATCAGATGTCGGGTGGATGCCAGCGGATATCTATGGTTTAGATGGTAATCCAATTATGCAGACTCCTCGCCTAGTACTGAAGAAAATGCTTAAAGTAGCCGCAGAACTGGGATATACAATTAAAACTGGTGTTGAATGTGAGTATTTTTTGTTGTCGGGAGATGAGCTAGAAATTGCCGACAGTCGCGATCGCGCTATTAAACCTTGTTATGAGCAACAGGCGTTGATGCGTCGTTATGATGTGGTGAGAGAAATCTGCGATGCCATGTTGTCTTTAGGTTGGAAACCTTATCAAAACGATCACGAGGATGCAAATGGACAGTTTGAAATAAACTGGACTTATGATGATGCTCTAGTTACAGCCGATCGTCATGCCTTCTTCAAGTACATGGCTAAAGCGATCGCCGAGAAACATGGATTTCGTATTACCTTTATGCCCAAGCCTTTTACTAATTTAACTGGCAACGGTTGTCATATTCATCTTTCTGTTTGGGATAATGTGGGCAAGATTAATTTATTTAAAGATGAACTGGAAGAATCCGAACTTTCTACATTAGGGTACAATTTTCTGGGCGGAATTCTTGAGTCGGCAACTGCTTTGAGCGCATTCACTAATCCTTCAATCAATTCTTATAAGCGTATTAATGCTCTGAATACAGTATCAGGTGCAACTTGGTCACCTAGTACTATTACTTATGGTGGCAATAATCGTACCCACATGATTCGTATCCCCGATCTGGGTCGGTTTGAGTTTCGACTACCTGATGGTGCAGCAAATCCCTATTTACTTCCCGCAGCAATTATTGCAGCAGGTTTAGATGGTGTTGAGCGTAAACTAGATCCAGGCGATCGCTCGGAAAATAATAGCTACACTGAACCATCGCACACGGCAAAACGTCTTCCTGGTAATTTATTGGATGCCCTACGCTGTTTAGAAACCGATACAGTTCTCGAAAAGTCTTTGGGAGAATCTTTTGTTGCTTCTTATTTGAAATTAAAATATCAACAGTGGAATCGATTCAACAGTCATGTCACCAACTGGGAATTAGAAAATACTTTTGATTGTTAATTATTTGTCCTACTTATAGCAATCCCAAATTAATCTAGAGGAAAAACGAACCAACATAAATTAACTTAAAATCTTGAAAAGTGTTTAATCCCTGACCCCTAACCCTGATAACCTAACCCCTAACAACGCAATTAAATTCTCTAAACTCTATTAGGATTGCTATAGAATTAGTGTTTAGAAAATATATTAAATCCGATTTAATTGATACAAGTTTTAAATTATACCAAAAAATATTTTATAGCAGTAAGCTCGTAAAATAAGCAAACAATACAAAACAATAATCTGACAATATTTTTGGGCTTATTATAAAAAAGTAATGCTGGATATAATTTATAATTTGTAGTTATTGTCAATGATAAATATAATTTTATTGAAGCTACTTTTTAATTATGGAGATTAAAATTATATTAGTTTTAATCTCTAAAAAGATGTCTAATATTTATCTAAGCGAAGCTATTTGAATCAAAAAATAGCAGTAAGATCTAGCAGTAAGATATTGATGAGAAGTAACCAACTAATTTATGAGAATCTTACTTGTAGATGATGACGAACACTTAATGGAAGTTTTAGCCAGTAAACTTATTGAGCAGCGTTATGCTGTGGATATTGCCAACACTGGTGAAATGGGCTGGGAGTTTGTTCTGCTATTCGATTTTGACCTGGTAGTCCTAGACTGGATGCTGCCTGATATTGACGGTGTTACTCTATGTCGGCAAATTAGAGCCGAAGGCTACACTATGCCAATTATCTTGCTGACTGCTCGCGATCGCAATACCGATAAAGTTATGGCTTTAGATGCAGGAGCAGATGACTATATAGTAAAACCCTTTAATTTTGACGTGCTGACTGCCAGAATTCGTGCTGTATTAAGGAGAGAAATCAATGTATCTTCGCCGATATTAGCGTGGCAAGATCTAAGTCTCGATCCCAAAATTCACGAAGTTCACTATCAACAACAGCTTTTACCTCTTACACCTAAAGAATATGGCTTGATGGAATTATTTATGCGCCACCCGCAACAAGTGTTTAGTCCAGGGGCAATTATCGATAATCTTTGGGCGGGAGAAGATCCGCCTGGAGAAGAAGCTGTCAGAACCCATATCAAAGGTTTACGCCAAAAGCTAAAGGCTGTGGGGATGGCTAAAGATACGATAAAAACAGTTTATGGAGTGGGCTATCGGCTTAAATCTGATGAAGATAATCCAGCCCCTCCCATGCCTCCTATATCGAGTAGTCAACCTTCCAAGAGATCGGCAAATATTACTCAAATTTGGTCAAAGTTTAAAGATTTAGCTTTTGAAAGATTAGCTGACCTAGAAAATTTAGCTGTGGCATTAGTAGAGAATCGCTTAACCACTGAGCTACAGGAGGAAGCTAGAAGTTCAGCTCACAAATTAGCGGGTTCTTTGGGGTGCTTTGGCTTCCCTGAAGGTTCAAGAATTGCTCAACAGATCGAAAAACTATTGTGGAATAGTTCCATTAAGCAGAATGATTTTGAACAGATAATTAGGTTAACAAAGTCGCTTAATAATGAGCTACAGCACCAGCCATTTGAGGAAACTGTCAAGAATGCACTGAGCAAAAACATTTCGTTGCTGATTATCGATCGCAATGACGACTCCAACCTTAGTCAACAGCTAGTTACCGAAGCCGATAGTCAAGGGATGAAAACCTACACCTCATCGGATCTTACTCAAGCCCAATCAATACTCGAACAAGAATCTATCGATGCTCTGCTTCATAAAATAGTTTTTCCTGACGGAGAAGATTTGGAGTTTCTCCAACAGCTACACCAACAGAAGCCAAACTTACCTATAGTTGCGATTGCTGAATCTCCCCAGTTGTTAGATCGTTTAGACTTTGCTCGTAAAGGGGGAAATTTACTCTTGCAGCATCCTGTTGAACCGAAGATGGCAATTTCAGCCGTTACTGAGTCCATGGAAAATCTGGGTAATACTGCCAAGATCTTAATTATCGATGATGACCCTCAAGTTTTATTATCTTTACAAATATCCCTCGAACCCTGGGGCTTTGAAATAACTACCTTAGATAAATCGACACAATTTTGGGAAGTTTTAGAAGATACAGAACCAGATATACTAATCCTAGATATAGATATGCCTGATATAAATGGCATTGAACTTTGTCAAATTCTTCGGAGCGATCGCCATTGGCAACATCTACCAGTTTTATTTTTGAGCGTACATCAAGACGAAAAAACTCAGGAGCGGGCTTTTGCCTATGGTGCAGATGATTATGTTTGTAAGCCTGTGACAGGATCGACCTTAGCTAATCGTATCCTTAATCGCTTACGACGCAGCAGGATTAATTGATCTAGCATTTAATAATAATAAGCTTAGTTATGGTTGATTTGTTCTGACTTTGTTGAGTTAACTGTGAAATGGGATATCAAGGATTATTTGTTGGTTTAGCTACTTTAGATTTTATTTATCTCAGTGAAACTTCTCCCCAGGCTAATCAAAAAGTAGTTGCTAGAGATTTTCTTACCGCAGCAGGAGGGCCGGCCACTAATGCTGCTGTTGCTTTTAGTCATTTTGGTAATCAAGGGCGATTATTGACTGTTTTAGGGCAACATCCCTTAAGTCAGTTAATTAGAAATGATCTAGCAGATTATCCAGTCACAATAGTAGATTTAATTGCTGAAAAATCAGCTAGTCCCCCTGTTTCTTCGATTATTGTTACAGCTGCTACGGGAGAGCGTTCAGTAATTTCGATTAATGCTCTAAAATCTCAAGGCAATAAATCACAAATACCCAAAGACATTCTCGCTAAGATAGATATTATTCTAATTGATGGGCATCAAATGGAAGTAAGCTTAGCAATTATTGAAGCGGCAAAAAGCAAACAAATTCCTGTAGTTATTGATGGCGGTAGTTGGAAACCAGGATTAGAACAAGCACTTCCCTTTGTTGATTATGCTATTTGTTCTGCTAATTTTTATCCTCCCCAATGCCATAACTCGGGAGATGTCTTTAACTTTCTGCAAAAAATGGGGATTTCCCACATTGCTATCACCCAAGGAGAAAAACCAATTCAGTATCTCGATCGAGAAGAGATTTTCACTATGTCTGTACCTTCAATTAAACCAGTAGATACTCTAGGCGCAGGAGATATTTTTCACGGTGCTTTTTGTAACTATATTCTACAAGAAGATTTTTCCACTGCTTTGAGTCAGGCAGCCCGAACAGCAAGTAAATCCTGTCAATTTTTTGGCACTAGAAGCTGGCTCAAATCCTTTACTTAGAAACATGAATT
>JAAUYG010228640.1_pt1 | contig 11808 bp, 9 predicted proteins | sample 7278091 | NCBI WGS metagenome assembly JAAUYG01 (sample SAMN14350201, study PRJNA611818) | marine sediment metagenome | isolation source: surface marine sediment (0.6m) | place: French Polynesia: Moorea | collected 2018-08 | reverse complement strand
TGACATAGAATTTACCATTTGGGCGTGCACAAAGGGCATTCATGGGTTTGGTAGAAGCCTATGTAAGAATTGCTGCTCCAATTTTGAAAAGGACATCCATGATGGCTTTTTTGTTACAAGCTGGCACCCATGTGGAATAGTTTCATTAGCATGTACCCATGAACGCAGGGGTGAACGCGATGAACGCAGGGGTGAACGCCATGTCCGGTGTTGCATTTTTATGGGTGAATTGGACGCGTTAAATGCTACAGTTTCTTTCAGTTAATATTGAAGGAATAAACTCAAAACACAATTTTGACGGGGTTATTTATATAATTCTAATACGGCAGAGCATATAGATGTAGACATGTTAAAACTAGTCCATTTCATTCATTGAAGTGTGATTAGTACAAAACTTAAAACAAAAATCGCTATTTACAGACAATCCAATGTATAAAATACAGATTACACACAACAGTGTATCACTCTAGAAAATTTAAAGTTTGGCAGTTAGGATATATGCATATTTTTATTACTGCTGTTCTAAAGCATTGATGTTTTACAGAGTATGCAACAATTAACAACAAAGACCAGGGGCCTTGACGATCTGCTTGGTCACTTGCCAGATAGGAATAAGTTAGGTTTATACGCCTAACAGCCATGTAGCAACTATATAGCTGAGGTGACCCATATGTGTTACTAGTGTCCATGAGTACTAAATTTCACTCTACAACCAGCCGTTTTCTCGACTTAAAGGCCATTTTGAGACAAATGCACCGAATGACCCAAAAATGACCTTGAACACTACAAGGTCAGAGGTACACCACACATATGTGTTACTAGTGTCCTCGAGTCCTAGTTCAGTCCTGTTCGCTCTATGACCATCCGTGGTTGATTTACAAGATATTTTGAGAATAGTGCACTAAATGACCCCAAAATGACCTTGAACCCTACAAGGTCCAATATACCCGAGTGTTCGTTTCCCCATGACTTGCTTCCGGGGAACTTTTTCAAGAATGGCAGACTCTGCTCTTTTGTTTCACTGAATCCTCCGGCAGCCACAGCCTCTTGTCCGTCTTGTAGAAAATATCCATTATGGATCAGGTGAGATCAGGGATCAGGTGTTCAGTGAGAAACTTTGCCATATCAGCTCTGTTCTTGACAAGATCCAAGAACTGATCTCATTTCTGGTAGGGATACGTTTGTCCTATCAATGACCTTTTTGAATGGAGCATTTTTGCCCGTTCTCGTAGTACCTGTGGTACCTTTGATTCCCGAAGCTACCTGTCAAATACAACATCAACCCATTTGACAGGAGTACGAAATTGTTGCTTCACTATGCTAAACTGGACACTTAATGTTGCAGAAGTTTCTGCAGTTTATCTTTCTTGCCTGCTGTTGAAGCATGGAAGAGTTACTTACTAGAATTCTGTTTGCCTTTGGTTTTTCTTGTGGCCTTCTGTTTGCCAATCAGTTCAGTTTTTACACAGAGTGGCAAATGCTTTGGATTTTTTTCTTTTTGGGCATTCGAAAAAGGATACACGCTTTTCGATCAGTCGCAGTTAAACCTGACTGTTTGACAAGTGCTTTATAACGTTCATTGACCGTCATGATGTCTGTCCTCTTCAATCTCACGTGTAGCAACTTCACTGGTCTCCAGAGACATGAGCTTTTGCACAGTATTGTTCATTTGTTCATCTTCTTGTCAAGATGGTCAGGATTTCTGTTGGGCCTTGTTATTATATTTGTCAAACATCAAATCGTTTGAAGACTGACATCAGGCTTGCACAGCCTTTTCATCAGCATTTATCATGTTGACACATGGCTGCAAGCCACCTTCCCTTCACCCAGTATTCCGGCAATGGCTTTCATCTCCTGGGAAACATGTGAACCCTTAGTCCCATGATAAGTGTTGTACAAAATAGACCTCTGGTGGGCGGGATCATTACGTGCGATGCAAATTATCCCATTAGAAGATATGCACATATGGTTTTCTAGGCTGTAGCTTGCTCAGATGGCACTTGCTCGAAACAGTCGTTGCTGTGCTTGACAACAGATTTTTCTATCATCATTCACAACTGGTGATATGTGCTGTACACTGACTTCACCTAGCATAAATTGTATGATCAAATACATGTGTAGTTAGCTATGGCAGGCAAGATTGTAGAAAAGGCATCCAAGTAAAGTTTCCAGTTCCTTTTTTTGGTTAACTCTGATAAAGGCAAGTGTTCCAACCATCTCTATGTTTTGGTTCCAGAACATGAAATTATGATGATTGGCATAGTGCTTTTTGAACTCCTCAATGTTTTCATGGAGCCATCCTCCAAAATGGAGCTGCAGTGATATACTGTACCTTTTTGAGCTGCATACTGTGGGGCAAATTCCTTGCACTCTCTGTTATATGGATTCCTTGCATCACAGATTAAATACCCATTCCCTATCAATACTCTTCAATTCCATTAAATTTCATATTAAAATCTTCAATATGTCTACGTTTAGAATGTGTCACCTTGAAATAGGGACTATAGAATATGGCTTCGAGATTTTAACACTAAAATTAATCCAGTTCTTGCTGTAAATATGGTTTTGTGTTATGACAACCTATCTTGTATGCGATTAATAAGTGTATTTCAACATATGCCAAATATAATCGTACAATATGGTCTTAAATATGGGGTACAGACCATGGTTTCCAGACTCATTAGTATTAGTAGCATCAGTATTACACCGTTATTGCTGTGGATTTCTTTTTTAATGGCCAAAGCCTTAATCTTTGAAATGCTGCAATGCATAAATTGGACACCAAAATACAAAATCAATGTGGCATTCAGCCAGAAGTGACAAAATTCAGCATGGTGGAACATTTGCACGTGGCTGACGGGTTGTAACAAAATGTCATCAACTATATTTTAAGCACTTCACAGGAATTGAATGCCTGGATATTAAATGGTCTGATGATCAAGAGACAGTGGTCATTGCATCCGATGGCAGGTCCAACCCCTGTCGTAGACTTAGTTTTCAAATATTTAGAGTTAACAGAGCACTGAAATGTGATTTTTTTATGCAATTGAATTTCTCACATTATAAATTATACAACACAGTTTCTGACAGAAGAAAGTGTTCTGCATATATATCTTTATTCATACTTAAAGTAAGACATTTCAAACAAACAGGAACATGCAACTTATTGGGTTGAAACAGAAACAAGCCAAAATGCTGAGGAGGGTACAAGCAGGCGGACTGTACAACTTCTACTAAAGTGAAAGGTAACCAAGAGGTCCATGTAGAATTATTGTTCACCTAATAGCCTACGGAACAATACATAACATTTTTGTTGTGGCTACAAGTTACAAGGAAATAATAGCATGCACAGAGAACTAAGCAAACGAGAAGATGTCCATGGCCCTTGACGCTCTTTTGACTATCTGCCGGATAATACCAAGTGAGATGCATATCTAACATCTACACTGTATGTATAGGTGAGGGGAAAATGTCAATCTTGTCATTTTAAGGTCAAAATAACCTTGGTTTGACAAAGACTGAAATACATGTTCAAAACACATGGACTCTCGATGCCCTAATGTGTGTTCAAAGGCATGTTTCTGGTGTTCTGGGGTCCCAAATTTCAGTCTGCTTTCTGCATGGCCTACCGCATACCAGTCAGAGGCTAATTTCAGAACATCGCATCGAATGGCCCTAAATGACCCTGAACACTACAAGTTCAAAGCTGTCCCATATACTAACGTTAGTGTCATGCAGTACATGCCGTAGGAATCAATGCATGTAAAGCAATCTTAGTTTGTCAAGAATAGCTTTCGCGTTATGACCAACCTCGCCAATATGTGCAGGGCCATTTAATCCTTACAACGTTTATCACCACTAAGATAGCCAAAGACGATACATATGGTATTAGGCACACATTCTGAATACAAAACATGCAATCAACAACAACAACAACAACAACAACAAATGAGAAAAGGAAAAGCAAAGGGAAAGCCACACTGCGATAATTGTAAGGTTTCTAAGTCCTGCATGTCCGGTACATGTGTAAAAGTGATGCACGTTTGCTGGTATGTGTGTCCCATAGACGAGCATCTCGAGAGTGCATTTACGATGATTGAAGAGGCGCATAATCATACATCTATTACTGGAGAGAGAAGTCCATAGAACTGACGTTACTCAGGAATAAGATCCCATTTACACATACCATAATTGACAAATGATACGAGATCAAGCGCAGTCTAGAATATACTGATTGTGTGGCACTTTTTAAATCATTACAGTAAAAAAAAAAAAACGATCTTTACATCTGTACACCTCTCTTACCTCTGTGAAAGAAGTTATAAATTATTGATGGCTGAAATATTCTATGCATGTTATATTACGTGTTAAATTTGTAAGAAATCAACATGCATGGAAACTGTATATATAGACATACATCCATACATACATTTATGCATCTTTGTATTAGCTTTGGCTTTGAGGAACATGCATAAGTTTCATGATTATCACATTGCGTAAAATGTAAGATCACTCAATGAAATAAGGATGTCATAGGGCTTAAGAAGAGCTATTAGAGGGTAGTGAACTGCTGACTACATTTAGTGACTCTGTGAATTGGGTTAGTCCCTCAAGCAAAGCGATCACCGAAATCTTTTTTGGCCGAAGAAGGAAGCCCAGGTGATAGGCGATTCGAACCCTGCCTTTTCCATTAAAGAAAAATATCTAATGTCACACCATACAAGTCCAGCGCCACTCCTGCTTTCGCTACAGCGGCTGCTGGCTATGTTTGTCGTTTCGTCCGTGTTTCAGCTATCTGCCCCTAATTTGGTAAAAGGCAAGAATAAAACTCCCTGCATTATATGCTAGAGGTGAGTAATGGTTATTGTACTTTATAGTGGCGTATTCTACGCTGATTGTTGGATGACAGTGAGTAAAGGGCATCCTCAAATACAGAATAGTTTCACAGTTCACGGGTTTCATTAGTGCATATTAAAAAAAAAAAGTTAACTATCTCAACTACCACGCTAAACCTGTAACCACCACTGGGGGGGTCAGTTACTTTTTAATTGTAATTGAAAGTAATTAATTACACCCCTCGTGTAATTGCAATTGTGATTGGATAACCCTGGAGAAAAGCAATTGTAATTGAGACCCTAAGTAATTTTAATCATCGAATTGCTTTTCAAATTACATCCTAAAATGCAAATGGACCAAATCAGCCAAACGACACATGCATTTGCCCCTTCACTTTTTTATTAAAGCAGATACATGTATATGGTGATAAGGCTTAAACTGCAGTCAAGTCCTTCTGATGCTTTGTCTAATCTTATCTCCAGCTAGCCATGTATGTTTAAGACCTGTCTGATTTCTAGGCATTTATAACACCAGCTGTGTGTACACAGTTACAGTAATTTGGTTGTCTGAGGCAAATGGTGTAGAAAGTGGACCAAATAGTTAGGCCTAAAGGGAGACTCTGTAACCACATGCCAGTATTAACTTGTGTCACAGCATATGGTCTGAAAGGTGGGAGTGGACCTTCATTGACACTTTAGCAAAACCAGAATGTCGCCCTGAAGGTATTATCATTCAGATGACTTTTGGAACTACCATTTTTATTTCCAACCCAAAGTACTTGTAATTGTAATTCATAAGAACAAGTAACTGTAATCCAAACTGAGTAATTGCAATTGTAATTGCCATTACATCTTGTGTAATTGACCCTAGCCCTTGGTTTTATGCTTCCCATTCAGTGTGCGTATCCTGAAAATTTATCCCAAAGGGATATCACCGAAGACAAGTGAGTCCTTGAAATATTTCTCTATCCAGAATTTCAGTAAAATTCTGGAAGATCCTGAGTATTCTGAAAATGTTCTTTAATTCTGACTCTTTGTGGAATGTTCGCATCTTCAATGTTCACAGAATGTTTATAGACCATTAGTGTTCCAGGAATGTTCACAAACCCTGATTGTCCATCCACAATGAAGCGAATCAGGTACTGGTGTACCTGGGTGTCTGATCTATCCAGGTTATGAGAAATGTGATGATTCCGTGAAAATGAGTCTTTTGTCTTATCTTCTGAGGGCTAATGATGATGACTGCATTCTAGGAAGGGGCCAATATTATTAGTGCAGCGAATGCTAGTTAGCATTTAATCTAGTTGGAAAGGACCCACAAGTTGAGAAGTGGCTTTTCAAGTGTTATGATGCTCTTTCAGTGGCCTTTCGTCCAATTGCTTTTCACCCATTTGTCGCTTCCAAGGTTCCTTTTTTGCCCAAACCACTGCAGTAGTTATGGGTTCCTTCCAGAACTTTGTGAGGCTGGCACAAGTATATCTTAATTCTCTTGGCGTTCCATCGTTGTCTTACAGATGTGACTGTGAGGCTTTCTCTTCTCACTTGGCAACTCGAGATCTTACATGAGAGTTAGGGGGAGGGGTAAACCATTTGTTCTCTCGGAAACATCAGCGGTTGTTCTCTTTTCCTCTCTGGTAGTTCACTAGGAGTCTTCATTCGTTTTCAGGATACCCTCTACTCTTCCTGTGAAAGTTTTAGCATTCTTCCTCTCTTATTGTTGGCGTCAGGTGAGGGACACGGTAGTGCCTCTAATTAATCCAAAACCTTTCCTACCTTCTCCCTTCTTTTCTTTTGCATTCTTTTCTCTTCTTGTGACCAAACCGAGAGGCATTCCGTGCCTGGGTCCAGCAGGTACTATCACTGGTGGGGATACTCACACCAGCAACGGGAGAGATCCTACGGTCCATTCTCTATGGTCTGTGGGTTAGGGGAACAAGCTGGAGAAGACTCATTTCCCCGATCCCTGGCACGTTGGTGATCTCTTGGCATGCCCAGAGGCACCCTCTGCCATCTCAGAAGCAGGGACAGTGTCCATGCTGTTCTGTTGAATGGCGGCGGCTTGCTGAACAGGTGGTCATAAGGAGGCTTGGGGCGATGATATCTGAACAGGCCAGCTTTAATAGGGATGCCTTAACAGTCTGTGTTCTACCATAGTGTCGTAGAGGTGTATTAGTGTCGCAGACCCCCCCCCCCCCTTCTTCAGGATCTCGTTCTTTCTCCTGGTATGCTGCCTCCCAACGCATATTTTCGACCTTTTTCTTACTCAGCTCTACAAGTCTGTCTCCCGACCCTAAAGCGCTTTACATATTATTACCTTCGGCACACCTGTACACACCAAGACCTTCACTTAATCCCCAATGAAAAAATATATTCCAAATATACGCTACTGGCGCCACTGGCGGCCTATAATAGCTTTCCCTGAGTATTGCCGGAGATGCAACTGAAGCAGTTACCAAATCATCCTGGATATAAGTCTAACGTCTGGGATGCACATCTCCATTGCATAAAAAGCAAATTCAGTAGTATGCAGTAGGAATCGGTGTACGTAAAGTGATCTTAACTTGTTGAGTATGTCTTTGGCGTTATCATAGACACCAACAATATGTGCAGTATTATTTGTTAGGTGCTTATCTTACATCGTTTATCACATGTATTAAGATAGACAAAGGCAATACATATATGTATTAGCATATTTATTAGCCTCACGAGCTTAGAAGGTCAGTAAATCACAAAATAAAACATTCACCGGAAAAAAAGGGAAATGAACAGAGCAATATATAATTCGATGATTGAACGGTTAGGGCACGTCCGACAGACGTACACTCCTTGAGGGTGAGAGTTGAATGATCTTCACCTCTGCTGATGTGCTGGGGCCAGTTTTTCAAAAATCTAACTCCTTTGGTGACCTTAAGCATGGAAAAAGATAATGGTCACCAAGGTGATTAGTGAACTTAAGTCAGTTCCTGGTCCTGCACTTCTAGTGTGCACGTTTTCTTTAACGGAAAAGACGAGTTTTTGCAGTCAGACGAAATCTAGCACTAGAGATAGAAGTCTATAGGACTGCAAACCCACAGGACTACGATCTGATTGACACATGTCTTGGTTGACTAATGATACACGATAAATGCAGTCTAGAATATAATGCAGCAATTGTTTAATGATTTCATTAATTTAAAACTATATGCATGCGCTTTGCATCTCTACAACGTTAATTGCTCTTGCAATATTCTTAGTATACGCCATTTTCACGTGTTTGGCTTGTGGGAAGTAAACATATATCGCAACTGTATGCTTGTAGATTACTTATCTCTATGTAACTTGCCTTTTACAAACATCAACTTCAATGCTTACCGACATATCTTTTATGGCACAAATTATGTGTTGTCCTATTGAATACCTGGATCTACAGCTGTGAGTTAAGAACACCCGCAATTCAAGCACAGCTTCATAGTTCACAGGTTTCACTCCATTTTTCAGTAAACACGTGAAATTGTTCAATTAATTGAATATCGTAGTGTTAGTAAGATCCCGTGTACATGTACACAATTTAGGCTGATCGACCGCAGCAGCCCCTGAGCTCGAAACCATGAGCATATATTGATCAGTCCATTCTATGTAGATTTTCTTTCGTTCTATGCAGATAATATTACGCGTGCAATTTCCCAAACCTCTACAGGGTTACCCAAGAACTTCGCGTTTCTGCAATATAGCTTTTCATTTCCTTTGTTTTCATGGTTATCCATCACATTATTATATTTCACTGATAATGCAACGCTTCCCTGATAAATATTTGTGTCACTCATTCCTTCCGCACATTTCATTGAAGGCGTTGTAACTCGATCGGATCTTGATGGAATCCACCAACCTTCGCCAAAACAACTTTTGTCCATCAGGATCATCAGTCCATTCTATGTAGATTTTCTTTTCAATGAGTCTGGCAAGATTTCTCGGGAGTCTGGTTCCAGCCTGGTCCAGAGGCCTGAACATGACTATAACCACGGAATCTCGTCTTTCGCTAATCACCTTCTCGTTGGCCATCCTGACCTCGAATTCGCACCAGCCGCTGTTGAGGAAGTTTGGACTGAGGATGAGTAAGGTCTTGTTGGAGCTGTTGATACCCTCAACTATGGTTTCTGCCAGGTCCCGTCCCACTTTGAAGTCGCGATGATACATGCACAGCTTTAAACCATTTTCGTTCTCCAGTTTTTCCCTCAGTGTTGTGTGGACCCAGGATCTCTCCTCTCCATGACTGCTATAGGCAACGAACGCATCGTAGGTGTAATGTTCGGTAAGCAAGGGTGATCTTTCTCCTTGACCCCGCTGCCTCCAGCTTTCCTTGACAGCATACAGCCAGTAGCGAATTCTCCAGCGTCTCTTGTACACCACAACAATGGCAGTGGCAACCAAGGCCACCACTAGCCCAGACACGGTCGACGAGATGATTACATCAAAGTGAATGCAATGCCGCCGTAAAGCACCGACGTCCACCTTCCATGGGGACACAACCGAAAAAGAAGGATGGGAACATGTCGTGACCTCCTTGCGTGCAAACTGAGATGGGTTTGACTGAAGCCACCGCACAAATGCTATATCCTCACAAAAACAACGGAGTGGATTCCTTGAAAGGTCTATCACCACCGGTCCGACATTCTGAAGCTGATCCCTCATACGTTCCCCGAGAGTGGAAATTTGGTTTCCACTAAGATTCAACAACCTCAGATGCTTCAGGTTAGAGACATCGCAATCAAACTTTGTTATGCGGTTCATGCTAACGTTCAGAACTTCAAGGTCTCTGAGCAAAGATAAACTGTTGTGGGGGATGCGATCGATATCACAATTCTCCAAGTCCAGAACCCTCAAACTGTTTAGGTGTAAGAAGTCAAATTCGGTGTAAGCTATACGAGAAAGGTTGTTCCTTGCCAGTAGAAGAACTTCTAATTCGGACATATCCACAAACATTTCTATTTTTTCAGAGAAATCTATTTTGTTCCCTTGTAAGTTGAAGTATTGCACTTTCTTCAAACCGGAAATGCCAAACCATGGGCCAGTTTGGAAGTTGAGATCACTATCTGAAATGTCAATATATGATACATGATTAGGCATGTTCAACGGATTCAAACAAAGTGTCATGTTGTGCGGGATCATTGGTGCAGTAAAGTTGAGAAAGACAAACTCCCGCAGCTGAGGTGGAGGTGGAACACAAATCTCAATTGGTCGGTCAGGATTCTCAAACTTAATCAGGTCTTTCAGGAAAATCCCTTTCGTGAAGGGACTGCAAGGGATTTGAAAATGGGTGATGTTGTCACAGGTGCACTTTACCAGATCGCACAGAGTGTTTGTGATGTTTAAACGTTGCACGCATCGCAACAGTGTGTTTCTCTGGTCACTCCAGATGTCAAAGGTGATATCCCTTAAATTAGATTCATGTGCGAACCCCGAGACCCTTTTTGGGAACTCGAGCACGTATTCACGTAGGTGTTCATGCATCATGTTCGTAGAGAAAGCACAGATTAACGAACCTGCTACTTCGTTATAAACCATCAGGTCTTGGGCACCAACTCTGAAAACTTCTAGATGTGGCAAGTATTTGACAAGACCCTGCTGCAGAACCAGCGCTCTGTTGTGTCTAAGGTCCAGCACTTTCAGGCGGGTGTCTTTAAGGGGTTTGTATATGTGGTCCTGCAGCTTGATAATTGTACCGGGTGTGATTATCCTTTGCACAGAGATCATCGTGAGTTCTTCAATGTGGGTGAGACTTCTTCCAATCTCTTTAACAATGTTGATGAAATCGTCGAATCGATACATGTATGCGTTTGAGAACTCCAGTCTTGTCAGATATCGAAGAGGCCTCAAAAGTGAACTGTTGAAAGAATCCAGAACGAGATTGATTGATAGGGAACGAAGAGTATTTAAATTCAGGAACAACGAGCCTCCGCGCAAACTGCTGGCCGCATCGTTTTGGACAGCTTGTTGGTAAGACGAATATTGCTTTTCCGATACCAACGTCAAATTCTGCAGCTGCTGCAGGTGACCAAGACGTGCACTGTCTTCTTGGAAGGACTTCGTAACAACGCAGGTCAAGGATTTAATGGTAACACTGAGCTGGGAGAGTGCGGCATAATCTCCACCTGTACGTAAGCGACAGGTTGCTGTCTCGCTAACTACATCGCCCGAGACGCATGTACAGCTAGAAGGACAACGAAATTCGCTGGATGTGTACTTGATGGCTACAGATAATGCTAAAAAGCAAAGTGTTGCGAACCAGATTCGAACCATTTTAAAAGAACGTGCGCGCATTGCAGTCATTTGTAATTATAATGTAATGAAACGCGGAACATATTATGCATTTATACATTAACGAGGTGGGTACCGTCACCATATCAGCCAACAGGTGAATCACAAAGTAAACAGTGTCTCGTGTTTTCCTTGCACTAGAAAATACAACCAGGACAACCAGGAAGAATTTACCCGTATAAAGAACCACGGTCTACATCACCTCAGATTTCTGACGGCCGGTGGTTCCCCTTCTAACAAAAGCCTTTGCAGATCAATGGCATTATGGAGCAATTTTATTTTAACAGGAAGGAATGTCATGATAGCAGTCATCACCAACTTGTTAGACAACATTGCCTCGGAGTATTTAGTGTAAGGCTAACAACATTCTCCATGTAGGTAAACAACTACTGCGTCCCCACCCCCTAACCCCAACCCCACCCGCACAGAGAGAATTATATCAACGATCCTATATTCATTGGACTCGTAATGCTAATAATGCTAATGTCATTTTACGGAAGTGCATATCGACGGTCACAAAGGTAAACATCTTTTTAAGGCGAGAATGCATTTGAAGATTGCGTGTGTGATATCAAAGTTTAACGGCACATCAACACCAAAAGGGTCATACAGTGCCAAAACAGGTCTAAACTGTCAAGTCACATCTTGAAAAAAGTCCAGCAATGAACAAGGCAATGCC
>JAAUYG010200285.1_pt1 | contig 11808 bp, 14 predicted proteins | sample 7278091 | NCBI WGS metagenome assembly JAAUYG01 (sample SAMN14350201, study PRJNA611818) | marine sediment metagenome | isolation source: surface marine sediment (0.6m) | place: French Polynesia: Moorea | collected 2018-08 | reverse complement strand
CCATTCGATTAGGACTTATGCAAGAAATCTATTGATTACTCCCCTAGTCTCCCAGTCTCCAAGTCTCCCAGTCAGCCTACATAAATAACCTCTGTCAATCGGATTTAGTATCACCATCAGTTCTTCACGAGTTCCTCAAGGTTTTTGTTTAATCTTCAAAGTAGATAGAATTCGCGCTTGGAGTTGCTATTCGTAAACTAAGCGGAGAAATTCGGAGCGCGTCAGTGCAGCCAAAAATTCAAAGCAGATTTCAGCAGGTAAATGAGATGGTATCTACAAATCAAGACAATCCTAAACGCGTTGCGATTCTGATTGAGAATCAGTTTGAAGATTCCTTGTTGCAAGTTCCCTACCAAGCACTTCAAAAAGCAGGAGCTAAAGTTAGCATAATTGGTTCTCGAATGAATGAAGAATATCATGGCAAGCGGGGTAAAGTTTCTTATAAACCAGACGATACCGCTACTGAAGTTCGAGCTGACGACTTTGATGGATTCATAATTCCTGTGGGACATATTCGAGCTAATCCCTTTGCCGTTAATCTGATTCAAGAAGCAATGATTCAAGAAAAAGCACTGGCTGTAATTGGTTACGGCATACAAGTTCTCATCGACACAGATAAATTACAAGGCAAGAGAGTTACTGGTTTACAGTCGCTATGCAAAGATATTGAGAATGCGGGAGCTAATTATCTCGGAGGTCCTGTGGTCGTAGATGGCAATCTAATGACAGCAAGGCGACCCAGCGATGTAGCTATTTTGACTAATAGCCTCCTAAGATATCTCAAGCTGGAGATTAAAGAGAAAACTCCTGCCGATCACAGTCATAGCACTTTTGATTGGTGGAAATTAGCCGAAGATTGGGGTGGTTCTAGTAGAAAAGAAATTGTTAATGCCCTGAATACGGCAATTGTTGGCGAACGCTATACTCTAGAAGCTTTCAAACAATACAGCTATCGAGCTAGAGATGAAGAACTACGCCATGTCCTGAAAGAAATTAGCACTACTAAACAAAATCACGTTAAGTTACTAGAAAATCGGCTTAATAATGCTTTTAACGAACGAGTCACTTGGCAAGCAGTAGGGAGTGAAGCCTATGCTGCCTTACATAGCTGGTTACAGTCGAGCGATGAACTGTCAATTCTGCGTCGTGCTTTGGGCGATATTCAAACAGGAGTAATTGACACCTACCATCTGTGTCATCAACTTACCGATCCACTGACAGTCACCATTTTCGACGAAATCAAACGGGATTTATGCCAGTATGAGCAAAGATTAGCAGAGTTTTATCGCTCCCGTTCTGGAGACCAAATACAACCTCCCATGCCAACTACAATTGCTGCTGTCAGTTAATTACTCAAGACTCTAATCTGACTTGACTGGGCTTCAATGCTTTGTAATTATCACTGAGAATACATGATGACATCACCTAAACCACTTCACGGAATCGAACTAGTTGACTGTGCTCAAGCCAATGCCAAATCAGGTTTATCTACTGCCACACAACAATGCGGCTATGGAAATAATATCCTAGCTTTTCAAAATGAGTTGCAAAAGGCTGGTAGTGAGATTGGCATTCAAATTAGCAGTTTAAACGATCTTATTTTAGAAACCAAAGGAATTGAGCGAAAAAGAGATTTTTCACCTGATACTTCAGGTCGAATTTGAATCGTACACTTGCTGACAACTCATCTCGCGGAGTATTTTAATAATCATCTACTCCTAGAGATGATTACAACATTCTCAATCTCTCTGACTACAATATAGTTAAGATGAGAAAATACTATCCGTTTAACTGAAACCTGTTAGTTTCAGTTGGCTACTCGCCTCGAAATGGAGGTGAATTATGAAACTTAAATATCGTGGAGTTGCCTATGAATACAATCCTACCAACGTTGTTACTGTCGAAAGTAAGGTAGGAGGTAAATATCGGGGTGTACACTGGCGACAAAGGATTTCTCAAATCGTTCAAGTTCCCAAACCCAGTGTCGATTTGAAATATCGTGGTGTGACCTATCGCAAAGGTGCAGTTAAGTTAGCTGACTCTCAAGCTGAACCTAAAAAAGCTCCATTAACTCATCCAGAAATGTTGCCAGAAGAACAACCTCTCTCGCAATCCCAACAACTCGAAGTAAAACACTAATCGGTGCAGGGCACAAAATAGTTGGTTTTATTGGCTATGCAGGTACTTAATCAAAGCTAAAAGCTAACGGCTAACAGCTAATAAAACCCAAAACTGGATGCCCTAAAGGGCAGGGCTTTAAAACCATTAGTTTTTGGTCAGCGGTACACCGTCGTTTTACGGCGGTGTCTGCGCTGACCGCATTCCGCGGTAATTAGTGATCGCTCTAAAAGACTTTCACCACTTCGTATCTTGGAAATACTATCGTGCCAACTTTTATCACTAAAAAACCCAAAAATTTCGCCAAAGACGATTCGTCTACGAGTGAATGCCAGAAGGTCATTGGTTTACATCCATTCGAGGTCTTGCACTCGTATGTGGGCAAAGCCAATCACCTATCTCATAATTTAAATCATCAACTTAAAGATTTTATCCAGTCTGTTCTAGAGAAAGTAGATGTTCAAATTAACGGCGAACGACCTTGGGACATACAGATTCACAATGATGATCTCTACCAAAGAGTTATCACTCAGGGATCTTTGGGTTTGGGAGAAGCTTATGTCGAAGGCTGGTGGGACTGTCCCCAATTAGACGAACTATTTGCCAGAATTTTACGAGGAAGACTTCAAGATCGTATTGGGTGCAATAATTTGGCATCTTGGTTAATAATTCTGAAAACTAAACTGCGGAATTTACAAACTTTTTCCAGAAGTTTTCAGGTAGGCAAAGTGCATTATGACTTAGGTAATGACCTTTATCAAGCTATGTTAGATTCTCGCCTGAACTACAGTTGTGGCTATTGGCGAGATGCAGATGATTTAGAAACAGCTCAGGAAGCGAAATTAAATTTGATTTGTCAGAAACTACAACTCCAACCTGGAATGTCATTGTTAGATATAGGTTGTGGTTGGGGAAGTCTGATGAAATATGCTGCCGAAAAGTATGGAGTATCTTGCGTCGGTATTACCATTTCTCAAGAGCAGATCGAACTTGGTCAACAATTATGCGCTGGTTTACCGATCGAGTTTCTCTTGCAAGATTATCGTCAACTGCAAGGTCGATTCGAGCGCGTCGTCTCGGTAGGCATGTTTGAACACGTCGGCTACAAAAACTATCGACAGTTTATGCAAGTAGTAGCTAATTGTCTGAAAGAAGACGGATTATTTTTATTACATACGATTGGGAATCGTTATAGTGTTACCTATGGAGAAAGATGGATTGATAAATATATTTTCCCCAATGGGATGCTGCCGTCATTAGTGCAAATATTTAGAGCCACTGAAAAGCTATTTGTAACTGAAGATTTACAGAATTTTGGTTCAGACTATGATCGCACTCTGATGGCTTGGCTAGAAAACTTTGAGAGCCATTGGCAGGAACTTCAGCCTAAATATGGAGAACAATTTTATCGCCACTGGAAATATTACTTATGTATGATGGCAGGCTCTTTTAGAGCCAGGAATATTCAGCTTTGGCAAATAGTATTTTCTAAAAAAGGTATTTTAGGGGGTTATCAGTCAGTTAGGTAAGAAGATAAAAGCAACAATGCTGAACTTATTAAGAGGTTGTCTGAGAAGTCTAATTTTATACATTCAAGCCCCCTAAATCCCTAGGGCTGTTTCATTCTAGAGAAAAGTTAGGGGGCTAGGGGGGCAAAATTAAGTATAAAAAAACTTTTCAGATATCCTCTAAAGATTCGATGCTTCACAAATTCCTCAAATTATTGTTTTAAATTGGAATTGAAGCTAGCAAAGATTAATAAGTTAGCAGAATTTGATAGTGCGTATAATCTTTTTACCTTTTAAGAGGATGGAGGTATTTGTTATGAGATTACCTTACTTTTCATTGGTCGTTGGCATTCTTTTCCTGCTTCTAGGTATCCTGGGGTTTATACCTGGGTTACTTACATTACCTGCCAGCGCACCTCTCCTCAAAGTTAGTATGGGATACGGTTATCTGTTTGGCTTGTTACCAGTTAACTTCGTACACAACCTGATTTATTTGGTAATTGGTGTCTGGGGAATTCTTGCCTATCTCGGTAAGTTAAATGCGCGTTTATTTGCCCGCAGTATGGCAATCTTTTTGGGATTAATGGCTGTTTTGGGTTTAATTCCAGTTACGAAAATGCTCTTCGGGTTAGTACCTCTGTTTAGTCACAATATCTGGTTTCATGCTTTAACAGCAGCGATTGCCGCCTACTTTGGCTGGTTTAGAAAACGCAAAGCAGAAGATATTGGTATCAGTGCAGCGGCTTGAAGACAAGCTCGATCTATTCTAAGCCTCTGACTAAAAACTAGATTTACTTTCTAACCTTGTCTGCTGGGCAATTTCTGAGGCAAGGTTTTTTTCATTATTTTTTCCAAGTTAAACAGGTTAAAACGTCTGGGTTTCCAATCCAGAAATATTTCGTTCATTTTCTCTTTTGCAACTATGAAACTTACCAGTAAGGCTTTCGATAATAATGGCATTATTCCACCTCAGTTCACCTGCGATGGAAAAGATATTTCTCCTTCTTTAAGTTGGTCGGAACCCCCAGCAGATACTAAAAGCCTGGCTTTAATTTGTGACGATCCTGATGCACCAGGGAAGACCTGGGTTCACTGGGTTGTCTATAATTTACCACCCTCAACTCGTTGCTTACCCGAAGCTGTTCCTGAGGGTAGTAAGATCTCAGACGGAGGTTTACAGGGAATTAATGATTTTAAAAAGCTCTCTTATGGGGGACCTTGTCCGCCAGGGGGAACTCATCGCTACTTTTTTAAACTTTACGCCCTAGATCGGATGTTAGATCTCCAACCTGGAGCTACCAAAGCCGAATTAGAAGTGGCAATGAAAGATCATATTATCGAGCGAGGAGAGTTAATGGGATACTACAGCAGAAATCGTTGACTGAGGTGGCTAAATTATATAAACAATAGCGATATTTATATTTTGCTTAATGCGGGAGAGCGATTGGCTTGCGGTTGTGCGCGGAGCGTTTATCCTCCTCAAAGGCAGGGCAATGGCTTTGATCTCTCTTTGTACATTAACTTTAAGGAGGTTATGGTTATGGAAAACAGTAAAGAACTCTCCAATTTAATTAATTACTGGGAAAATCAATTATCCAAGTGGGAAAGGGAATATCGCCTTTTTGGCCCCAAGGGAGAGATTGAGAAACATCAGACTGGTTTTATCAAGACGGATCTCAATGGTTTGAGAAGCCGAATCAACAAACTTTATCAGCTGCAAAAACAGCTAGATTCCGCCGTTCAAGAATTAGAAGATTATCGGCAAAAAGTATTAGAACAAGGCAACCAAAGAATGAACCAATTCCACATACATCAGTATGAATAGGAGAAAATCAACTCATTATTAATAGAGCAATCATGTCCACCAGTTGTTTGAGAGGTAACTGAAGAAGGGGTTCACGGTCTAGTTTTCGAGGCAGATCTTTTGGCATAATTTATGATAATCTGCCTCGGATGTCACACTTTTCAATACCCCAGACCTGAATCTTTAAGAAAAATCGTCTTATTCCTCTTGTTAATAAAATTTTATTACGGAAGCGATCGATAATAGAAACAGTCAACGACCAGTTAAAAAATATATCTCAAAAATCCGCGAGTTACATTTTAGCAATATTGTTTAGCAATATTGTTTTCATGGTAAAGCATGAAAATACGTACCATACTGTAACCCAGGGAAAAAATAATTTAATTCGATAAAAATAACTGCGATCGCTACTAAAGTAAGAGTCGCTACTATGGGCGCACTGGTTAAATATTTAATGAAGTACTGCATGATTATTTATTCTTAATTAGATTTGTGTTTGACTAAGAGCTAGTTAAACTATCGAGGGGAAACAGAAATTTCGTTTTTGTCAGCAGTTAATTCTCCGCTCATTACTTCTTTTATTGCTAGTATTGGCCAAAGAAACCCTTTAACTAATGCTTGAACTGCCAGAGGTAAACTGATAAATATTTCTAACTGTTCTTGAGATTTTTGCTCGGAGATTGCTCGTAAATAAGCGCGTCCCGACCAACCAATAAAACCTGCAATATAGAAAAAGAGACTAAAGGCGATCGCAATATCAACGCTATTTTTGAAATTAATTACCAAATGAGGCAATCCATCTTCGCCACAGGTTAAATATTCGGAATACGCGCGATCGGGTTCGTTAAAGTAATAGTTATCAGGATAACTAGCAACCCTTTCTAAAAAAGCAGGAGAGTCTTTACACTTTACTAGAACACCATCTGCTGAAGTAGCGGGAGTAGCAGCAAACCAAAGGACTATTGCTAAGATTAAAGGTAATAATTTTTTGCTCATTTTTTTATTGTTAATAATTTAAGTTGAACTTTAAACTTCTTCTTCTTCTATTCCTTCTTTTTCAATCCAAAGAAACAATAAAGCAAATACAGGGAAAGGAAGAATATAAGTAATGAGGGGAATAAAAATCCAAGGCAACCAAGAAACAGCATAAGAGCCTGTCATTTGCGTCATATCTGTCATGAAATTAATCCTCTTAATTTAGTTATTAATTTGAACCAAAGATTCGATTAAAAATTCAATAAAAGCTGAAAGTTGATTTCAACCAAATATCCAGGGAGCTAGATGTTGGCTAACATTAACTGCACCGCGTAAAATGGCATCTAAGGAATGTGGATTAAATAAGATCCAAAAATTGCTCAAGGAATGATAAGCTAAACTTGTCCAATACGCAGCTTCTGATGGTATGAAGCCCCATCCGTTCAAAGTAGAGCAACAAATGCAACAGTTTTACCACTCATTGTCAGAAAAAGATCGTCGTAGGTATGCGGCAATTGAAGCAGTGAAACTGGGATGGGGAGGGATAACTTATATCAGCCGACTGTTTGGGTGTGACTACTACACAATTCGGTTTGGAATCCACGAATTAGATGATGAATCAGCGATGAAAATGAAGGAAGTTCGTCGTAGTGGAGGAGGACGTAAGTCAGCATTGGAGACGATCGAAGGACTTGAGACCGCATTTTTAAAAGTTATTGCTCAGCATACGGCAGGTTCACCAATGGATGAACAGATTAAATGGACGAATTTAAACCGACAAGAAATTGCCAAACTCCTGAAAAATGAGGGGATAACAGTAAGTGTCACAGTAGTAGACCAACTGTTGGTCAAGTACAATTATCGCAAACGCAAGGCCCAAAAACGTTTGGCAACAGGGGAACATCCCCAACGTAATCAACAATTTGAAAATATTGAAAAGCTAAAAATTGCCTATCAAGAAGTAGGTAATCCCGTTTTGAGTATGGAGCCAAAAAAAAAAAAAAACTCGATCGTAGATGTCTCAACCAAACTTATTAGGGATTTTTCAGTTCTTGTGGGTATTTCCTCTTCTCTTAAGTATGTTGGGATTTTTCCTGAGTCTTTGGATTATTATTCCCGCCCCTACTTTCTCCTTACTTCCTCTGGGAGTGGGTGCAACCGAAGTTAGCCCTTGGCTAATTGCCATTAATGGAAGCGCACTTGTGCTAACAGTTTTTGTTCACCCCAGTTGGTTATCCCCTCTCATCTTAATCTGTAGTTTACTTGGTCTAGTTCTAAGTCTAATGCCATTAAGCCAGCTATCTAAGACTAATGGTCAATTGGCTACTGAGATGGAAACCAGTTTAGGAACCAACTATTTACAACATGTTCCACAAGGTTTACAAGTCCAAATGCGTCCCCAGCCATTTATCCTCGTAGATGTGTTTCGGGGCATTCGGCAAAAGAAGGTTCGGATTCAAAGAGGGATTATCTTTGCTCGTCCCGATCGAGTTGACCTCAAACTGAATATATATCGACCTTTACTTACAGGGAAGTATCCCGCCCTGATACTCCTCTACGGTGGTGCTTGGAGAGAAGGTACTCCTAATAGCTATGAAGCATTTAGTACTTACATGGCCGCCCAAGGCTACTCAGTAATTGCCATTGATTACCGCCATGCACCCCAGTATAAGTATCCCGCTCAGCTAGAAGATGTACAAACAGCTTTGCAGTATATTCAAGAGCATGCAGATAATTTGGAAGTCAATACCGAACGAATGGCGATGATGGGTCGCTCAGCAGGAGGTCATCTAGCGACTCTAATTGCCTATCAGCAAGATGTTATTCCTTTACGAGCAGTGGTCAGCTACTACGGACCAACTGACCTAACGGAAGGATACTATGATCCACCTTTTCCCAATCCTATTGATACCCATACTGTCCTGCGCAACTTTTTGGGAGGAACACCAGACGAATTGTCAGAAGTTTATAAAACAGCTTCCCCTAACAGTTACGTTAGACCGACTCTTCCCCCTTCTCTACTAATTTATGGCGGTCGCGATCATATAGTACAAGCTAAGTTTGGACGACAGCTATACAGTCAACTCCGAGCAACGGGCAACCGTGCTGTTTGGCTAGAAATACCCTGGGCTGAACACGCTTTTGATGCAGTATTTCCTGGAGTTAGTAATCAGCTTGCTTTATATTACACTGAACGTTTTATAGCATCTATGCTTTACTAATAAGTCGGAGAGGGAAAAAAGGATTCTGTCGACCAAAGTAGAGATAGAAAAAGAAACCTGTGAGTATTGGAAATGCACAACCAACTCTTTAAACAATCATTACCTTCAAAGCCGTTTGTAAATCTTGGGTTAATTGAGCAACAGACTGTTTGGCATCCTGACGATTTTGTCGATAAGCGGTCGCTCGCTGGCTGACGTCAATTGCTTCTCCAACCGTAACTATGCTCTGGCGCCATCCTAAGCGAGGACGACGAGGATTTTTCTGGCCTTTAATTCGGGCAACGGCATCAAATAAAATTAAGGCAATTTCGGCAAATCTTTCAAAACTAGGTTTCTCTTGAATATAAGTACCTGTCACGGCGACAAAGCTTTCGACCAAACGCATATGTAGCATCCGTAAATGGGCTTCTGCAGCGCTCCAATCGTCCAAACCTCGCTTGAGAGGAGATAAATTTTGAAAGTAAGCTTGATTTCCACGATAAATGTAATTCCAGCCCACTTCTTCTAAACGACGACAGCGTTCAATGATAGTTCCCTTATTTTGGAGACCAAAATATTCTTCTCCTACTTGCAAAGATATATCTAATAATTTTTGCAGTCTGACTGTCAGATTTTCTTCTCGACTCAGAGAATCTGCAGCTAGATTTGGCAGATGACGATGATAAGAACGACGATAAAACTGTTCCATCTCGGAGAGAAGATACTCCCCCAGTCTTAATAAACGTGGGTAATATATTTGGTCTGGTTCTTTGAGGCTGGCAGCAGTTTCTGTTGCTGGTTGTGACCAACCACAATCAGCTTCTAGCTTACTTAACAACCAATCGAGCTTTGACCACTGTGGATTAAGGTAATGATACTGAATATTAATTGGAACTACTAGCACTCTTTCATGACGGTTAGTTTTTGCCAAATCCTCGACGCACCAAAATGCCAATTGAGCTACACCAGGTTCCAAAGGACTGATAATTTCACTATGACCATTAGTAGCACCTTCGGGAGCAACAACCAAAGGAAACTGACCATTAATTAATAATTCTCGTGCCGCCTTAATCGCTTGCCAGTCTGGGGTTTTACCTCGATGGACGGGAATACCTCCTATCTGGGCAAACAACCAACCCAGCCAATCCCCAGCCCAGATAATCATTCCTCTGTCATACAGAAAATGACCATGAATTGGAGATTGTAAGGGAGTGTCTGTTTGATGAGCAATCTGGGGGAGACCACGGGAAAATAAATACAAACCACTCAGGGGGTCATCTACTTCACAATGACGAAAGGCTAAGATTAGGCGAATTTTTTGCCTCTGGAATTGATGGTAAAGCTGAACTAAAGTTTCTCCATTGATGATTTTAACTTGGCTAATTCCTGCTGGTAACCAAGGTAGCAGTCGCAATCTTTGTAAAATGGGCAGTGAGCAATGAACAAGCCGAAGAATCAAAGGATTAAAAGTTGGCGGAATAAAATCTAGTTTTGGTTGGGCGCGATACATTTATTAGTTATCGTTTATCGGTTATTGGTTATCAATTATCTATTAAACGTCAATTATCTCCACTATCTGCCCCTGCTTTCCTATTTTTCTTGGATCCTTTTTCTTGAGCTGACAAATGTCTGTTGAGCCAATGCCACATATCTGCTAGCACCTCTTGGTAGTTCAGATCGTTGTGGAGTTCATGATAGCTACCAGGGTACTCTCGTCTTTCTTTATCAGTTAGAATTAAGCGTTCAAAAAAAATGCGGCTGCTTTCAGGCACAGTAACTCGATCTGCGCCACCATGAAGAATCAATATAGGAACTTGTAAGTCCCTGGCATGAGCGTTAATCCAGTCTATAGTCTTTAGCAATTCTGTCGCTAATCTAGCGGTGCCTTGACGATGACGTAACGGATCTCGACTATTAGCAGCTATTACCTCCAGATCGCGAGAACCAGCAGATAAGTCTAGTCCTGTATCTAAGGCAAAATGAGGCCAAATATGGGATAGCATCTTGCCAAGCCATAATTTCCATGGGGAAACTCCTACTAATCCTAACGCTGGGGACATTAAAATTAACCCTTGTAGTTGATTTGCCTCCCTTAAAACATAGTCTAAAGCAATTGTTGCACCCAGACTTTGTCCCATCAGAAACAAAGGAAGATCTCCTTCTTGGCTGATAACTAATTTGAGAAAAGCTGATAAATCTGTGCGAAATTCTGCCCAATTATTAATGTAGCCTCGTTGACCAGGCGATCGCCCATGACCCCGCAAATCAAAACTATAGACGACGTAATTACGCTGAACTAGATATTCAACCATCCTCGTAAAGATGCCACTATGTCCCCCGAGTCCATGCACAATCACCAAAACGGCTCTAGCTACAACTTGAGGATGCCAGTTTTGATAATACAGCTTAAGTCCATTTTCTCCTAGGAAATTTGTCTTACGATTATGATTTACCATTATTCATGATTAAAGGTTTCAGGCGTGTTCCTATTTTCTAACTTACCCCCTTCAGGTGTAAACCACTACTCAGGGCAATCGCTTGGCAGCGGATCTGGCTGTAGAGTTGAAACCAGACCAGTTTTGAACAACGCTCTCAGTCATAATACGAAGTATAGAACTAAATAGTTGAGAACTAATTTTTATTGATGCCGAGATATTCAGGAATATCCAGTGAAGCGTTTAGACATCCCTTAGACCGTCAAGCAGAAGAAAGATTACGAAGTCTTCCTGGCTTTGAGCTTCTAGCCAACAGATTTGTCGAGTACTTTTATGAACGTCCTCAAAATATATATTGGCTGGGTAATAGCATTCAAGCTGGGGTTAGACAATATTCGACTCTTTATGGTATTTTTCGCGAATGTGTGCGGGATTTAGATGTCTATCCTGAACCCAATTTATATGTAGTACAAAATCCTGTAGCTAATAGTCATGCTTTAGGACAGGAGCATCCTTATATTGTAGTTAATAGCGAAATCCTCGAATTAATGGCAGAAGAGGAACTGCGCACCCTCCTGGCTCACGAATTAGGGCATATTAAATGTGACCACACAATCTTAATTCAGATGGCAATTTGGGCGATGGGGGCGGCCTCAATGCTGGGTGAGTTAACTCTTGGTTTGGGCAATTTAATTAGTAGTGGTGTGATTTTGGCTTTTTATGAATGGCGACGAAAAGCCGAACTTTCAGCCGATCGCGCAGGGATG
>JAAUYG010122892.1_pt1 | contig 11808 bp, 13 predicted proteins | sample 7278091 | NCBI WGS metagenome assembly JAAUYG01 (sample SAMN14350201, study PRJNA611818) | marine sediment metagenome | isolation source: surface marine sediment (0.6m) | place: French Polynesia: Moorea | collected 2018-08 | reverse complement strand
CCCACCTATTCCAAGCGAGATGGCTCATGTTTCTTGTATTCCAACTGGCTGGGAAAACTTTACGCTGTTCAATAGACAGAAAATCCTGAATAAAAGGTTGATCTTGGCTTATTCGGGCATAATTATTGTTGACAACACCTACCTCTGTCCTTGTATTCCTGACTGAACAGCTTGTGAAGCTGCAGTTCGCTGAGGTGGTGATCATACTTCGGTTTGGGTAGGTAACTGGCTGCCCATTGGTAATAAGGGCCAAATGTTCCTGATCCCTTTTTCTTGCTTTGCTTGCCCTCTGCATTGCACTGTATGACGACGTTCAAAAGCACCAGCAATGCCACACAACGTTTAAACGTTATCCATGGTGGAGACATGGCAAAAGTCTTTCGTGTTAAGAACATCTGATCAAGTGTGAGGTCTGTCGTCAAACCTTGTTCTGTACTACCTTCGTCATTGTTCTGTGATTCTTGAGGACAGAAGGTATTCGTTTTATTTCAAAGACGCAGCAAAACAATGCCACAGCACAGCTCACAATAGCCATTCCTGAAGCAATACTTCACGTAACTGCATAAGATCCAAGTTATTATGGAAATAATAAATGCTCTGAGACTGACAAGTTTGTCAGAGAAGTATTAATGCCTCGGGTCATCGACAGCAATTACAACTGTAACCTGTGATTTGCGTGAATAGAAATGTTTTCAGTTGTCCCTTTGATGGCGACTTTTGTGAGATTCCAGCAAATTGTTTGGGAACTGCTCTGCGCAAACACCCCGACACACGCTTTTTTGTCGAATCAATGAAAAATGATGATTCCGTCCAGGGGGTGTCGGGGTGTCTTCAACTTCGCCACGAAGTTGTCAATTCCAACTCCTTATGGTTTTTCACACACTGAAATGTTTATCAGGAAACAAAACAGAAAAAGTGAACTACAAAAGAGCAGGTTCTCTTGACACAACCAAACAGAAAGAATTTCTCTGAAAACTTGGAAGGGTAGTGGTGGCTTTGGCTTTGTTCTTTGCCTTGGACAAAACTTGTACATCTCTGCAAGTGTCCCGTTGGAAATAAATATTCATAAACACGGCGTCTCTTGGACACAGACAGTCTGCTTCTTCAGGGGTTGCTTTGCACAATGTGTTCATTTCCGCTGCCTTAGTTTTTACCTCCTGGCACGATCAAGAACAACCTCTGCATTGCACTGGTGAATTCATCTGAAAGTACACAACGCAGTTGCGACTGTGGCACGCATGAACACTGGACATTTTGCACAACTGAACACACTGCGAAATCCCATGGTGTTGGGGCACTGATTTGTTTTGCTTTTGGAAGTCCTCTGGAATGTTATATTTCTTCCGAAAGACTTCCCCACACCTCATCGAAAAACTTAGACCAAGCTCATAATCGTTATTTGAACCAAAACAAAAAAGCAAGGGGAAGATTCCAGATTTCACAAATGCTGAAGTTTTCTCACTCATGACAGCGTTAACACCAGCCCTTGATTTGCACCACATTCCGGCCCAGTAGACAGGAATGCCCGCCAGGAAAAGCAAGACTCCCATTCCATTTCGAAAAGGTTCTTGTGTTACTGCTATCAGCAGGATTGTGATCAGCAAGGCCAAGCAGGTTATGACCACAGCGATTGGCATCTGAAATAGGCAAGAAACACAGCCGTGTCGATTCAATCGCAAAATTCCTTTCCTGACGAATGTATGTATGGATGTATGTTTCTGTGTGATTGTTTATGCATGGGAAAAGCTTCTTGAAAAAGTTTGCACAACTGTTTTTTTTCTATATATGCGGGATTTGGTTTTGTACAGATCAATGAGACTCAATCACTGATTGACTCTCTAATCTGTGACTAACTGTATATTCTGTGGCTAAAGGGTACATGCAGAGCCAGAAATTGGAAGGCGTGATTATCGCTTGTTGTTATCATGGCAATGAAGTCCAATTGGCACTTCAACTGAAGTCAAGATGCCATTTTTGATGGGAACGGAACCTGATGTGAGTTTTTCCTTTGAAACAGGACATATTAACTGTCAACTTTGACCATCAAATCAACACTTGAAACCAACAATTGGAGAAACAACTGATCAGTACCTTGATTGTTCTCTCCAAGTGGTCATACTTCCACTTGAGTTTCAATAAAGCAGCCAGAGCCAGACTGACTTTTATCTGAGTAATTATGGATGTCAAGTCCAACAAGCCTTGAATGTCAATGAATGTCGCGGAGGAAAATGTCACTGTCACGATTCCCTGAAAACACACAATTTCAGAATGATTGCCTGTAACAGCTGGGAATTTGCGGGATGCATTATCTTTTGGCTATTTCTTTTGTGGTTGGGCACTTTCCAATTTTTTTTCTGCATAAAAACAGCTGTTTGATGGCTTCAGGTGCTGGTATAGTTGGGCCTTTTCTACCTCTTTGGTGTAACTAACGTTTCAGGAAAAATGCTTTGGAAAAATCCTGCCTGCAGCATCAGGCAGATTGGTCCTTGTAGTTTCGGAAACAATGCGCCTGGCAGGGCACATGACAGCTGCATAAGATGCGGGCTGAATCATCTTTTCAGTGATACAAAGGTTGCTTTCTGGGGCGCCAGATGCTGTTATGGTTGGGTGGTTTCTGAGTATTCTGTGGTTTAAGGAAAACAAAAAAAAAATGTTTCCAGCAAGTTGCAGGAAGTTGTAGGATGGTGTGGGAATCTGTGACCCGCAGGGCAACCACACTTTATTTTTGTTCCCCTTTGACTTCGCCGATCAATGACAGGTTTTTATCCACGAAACGATTGAGTCAGAATTCTTTTTGCTTGTTCGACTGCAGGACAACTCACAATGAGAATAATGGCTGGAATTGGCGTGAAGAACTTAAAGCTGACAAAGGAGCAGACTTCGGGCAGCTGGCCTTCTCTTGCGCCGGCGAATGCGTACCTGTCAGGAATCAACAACAGAAAGCAGGAAAGTACAAAAAAGGTCAAGCTGCACACGATAAACTGAATAAGTGAGTTGGAGCTATACTGTATTCATTTCTTCTGTGGTGTGTCTGTACAACCTGAACAGAAATGAATGATTTTGAGTGGAAATGCGTTGGGCCAGCGCTAGACAGCGCTGACTGCCAATGAATCTTGATTCTTATATACTTTCACACTCAACCAATTCCTTCATTTTCACCCGGAGTCGTTTGTTTTTTTCAGTGACAAGAAAGATGCATCATAATTTTGGAGAATGTTGTCTCACCTTGGATACCCCAGGAAAGTTCCCACGGCGGAACCAAACGCCGACAGAGCTACAAATACGGGCACCACGATCGCGAAAGATCCCAATGATCTCTTGGCGAATTCCTGAAAGCAGACACAAAAGTCACGAAAGACGAAACCAAGCTACAGAAGAACAAGGAGAAGTTGAGATTGCTCAAAGTAGTAGCAGCTCATTCTGTTCAAGATTGCAGGTCGCGTCACTCACAACTGCCACAGCGTCAGAGCCCACGAACTGCATTGGGGTCAGAACGCTGAAGTATGCGATGTTCGTCAGGAGGTAAATCGTGGTGACCAAGAGCATTGATATCGTCAGAGATAACGGCAAATCTCTGCAAACAAAGAAAGATCAACGAGTGTAACTTCTTGAACGAAGAAACCAAGGCAATTGCACAGTTTGTGTTTCAGAGCAGTTTTGGAAAACACCCAACCATAGCAGAGAAATTACTGAAAACATGATCTAGCCTGCAGTAATCAACCCTGCGGGCAAACATCCGTGCCCACCTGGTGGGAATTTATCTGATGCAACTTAATGAAGGAAAAGGGATCACATACCTACCCGGATTTGCCATTTCTTCGGCCAAGTTGTTGACAGCATCCCTACAAGAAAAAAAGTTGAACAGCCAAAGTTATATAATTGCCGGAATCAACTCAAATACGGCGGTGGGTGCACATGACCTGCTGTGGGGAACATTTCGAAATCGCGACCGACTCCCTGATTGAATGAATCTTTTTAGAACAACAAGGATGACATTCGAGAGAACGCCAAACTTTGCCTTGTGAAAGAAGTTCAGGAATTGCATGTTTTTGTTCGCAAATTTTTACGAAACATTTGTTTTTTTTCTTAAAGCCAACAAGAAAAGAACATCCTTACCAGCCAACATAGGAAGCAAAGCCTGGCAAAAAGCCTCCAATGAGGCCCCCAGCGGACGTGACACTGTTTTCGAAGGGCTTTTCAAAATTCTGAGTGTAACCTGTGAAATATGAAACATCCTGAATCTGTTGCTGAGTGAAGCGGGATCTTGTCACATTGACAAAGAAATGGGGGCCAAGCATTGAATGTTAGCGATCAACACATCTTGAACGGCGGCAGCTTCAGAGGCCTGAATCCTGGGTTTGATTTCCTGGGCTGACCAGCAGCCTGGATTCGCACGAGGCCATACAGTGACACAGATCATCCAAAAAAATGCTAGTTTCTAATGTGGAGACTGATTCAATATTTTCTGTTTCCTTTCCTTTGTTTTCTGTGAAAAGTGGAGGTTGACTGCGTTTACCTTGTGCCAGTTTTGTCATACCAGTGATGATGATAGTTCCAAGCGCGACAAGCTTCGCGAATGAAAGCGCGGTGAGGCTTCTCGCGGACCATTTTACACTGTAGACATTGAGTACTGCCGCGGTAACTACAACGAGACATGCTGTTTGAAAAGAGAAATAAAGAGAACAAAGGCAAATTTGTTCATTTTCCTCAACAGAAGCCATAATTTTGCCCTGTTTTCGAATACTTGTCTTGTGATACTTCTCGCATTTTTTTCTTTGAAACACAAGTTGAATTTTCAGATAAAACGGATACTTATCAAGGTCAGTTTGACAATAGCAACAAGATTGCAAAAACTGCGATATCTGTCTCACCATTAACTAGTACAGCTGTCATGATGCTGAGAGGTACGGAACATTGCACTCCAAACATAGAGAATAAATATGTAGCAACAGTTCTTCCCATTAAGGCCCCAGAAGTGGGCCCTATCAGCAGTACAGTTGTCCACAAACTCAAAAACGCTGGCAATGGTCCCAGGATACGATGTAGGTAGGCAAAGTCGCCCCCTGCGACTGGCAAAGCAGTGCCGAGTTCAGCATAGCACAACGCGAGGATGAGGTTGAACATTCCAGCTAAAACCCAGATGATCAGACTGGAACCGACGCTCTGGACACTCTGGGTGACTCCAGTTGGAGAGATGAAGATACCAGAGCCTGCCACCCCACCTACGATCATTCCAATGGCGTGCGGCAGTGTTATGTGCTTCCTCAGCATCACCGTCTCAACTCGGACATTGGGTCCCACATTCTTGCTGCCCCCGATCAGCTGTTTCGTCTGAAGGAATTCAGCTCCAAGCAACTGGTGCTTCTTCTTTTTCTTGCCCAGTAGGGGCGTCTTCTCCGAAACTAACATTTCACTGGGCTGCTTCATTTTCCTAAGTTATTCCTTCATGACACAAAATCCATGACGAGAGAACAAATCATACTCCTGCGTAGATTTGAAGTTGAGCAGAGTTGACAATTCCTTTCTTTGGCAGATGAATCTAAATTTATCGTTATCTTCGGCTTTGTAGTGAAGTACAAAAAAAAACTTGAATGTGATCCAGCAGTTTTCTTATCGATTCGGATTACAATAAATGACGCATTTCGAAAAGATAGAGAACAGGAATGATAAGAATTCTAACAAAACAGATATAAAGACTTTGCTTGACCTTCATTATGGAGTACAGAATTGAGGCGAGCAATTCAAATAACAACCGATCAAACGACTTGGTACTTCGGGACCGTCAATCGTCAAAGTCACTTTGCCTGGTTGGCACGAGTTGTTCTTCTCCGATGCGGCACTGTCCGAAAAAAGGACCAAAGCACTGGAATCCTTTTGGCGTGAGTTTATTGGACAGCTGCAGGATGTTGTGCGATGCAAAATGGATATAAACTGGAAACATCTCAGTCTCATTTGTGCACGGATATTTCCCACCAAAGCCCCCCCCCCGAAATCTCAATCAAGGAATTATTGTGATTTATATTTGACGTTTTCTCTTTCTTTAGAAGGCGAAAAATATTTTCCGAAGTTGTTTTATGTGTTAGTTTCTTGTGGTCTCGTTGTGACAGCAAATAGTGTAGCCGCAATTGAGATATGAAGCCCAGCGCACATCAAAGATTGTTCTTAGGATGAAGATGCCCTGGTAGACTCTGGCACAACCCGACAAAGACGCTGCAGGAACACTGTAATTGCATCTGAAACAGAAATGTCTCTCCTGTGAGGCAGCCTTCTGGGAAAGAACTGCAGTCATCGGAGCTTCTTTTGTTGAATTGGAGCCCTTGGAAAATTTTATTGTCCCCAATCAAGAGAGACACACACTCATGACTACGTTTGTGTAATGTTTGTCATGGATCCATTCCTTCAGAAAATAGAAAGGGACCCCTGCCACGAACACTCCAACACCAACTCCATTCACAGCTGGATCTGCAAAGCGAAAAAAATCAGGAAAATGCCATGTAGGCCTATGGCGAACAGATGCATCTTCACAGAAAGGCTAAATCTCAAACTAGAATCATTGCAAGCATTATCTCAGAATGAAGTTCGTGGCCCTTATTTTGGGCTTTTTGTTGGGGAGTCAAAGAACTTTCTGAGCCAGTGAAAGAGTACCAAATGCAAACACCTCTGGTGGAGAGGGGGTCGGGTCCCAACGACCCGCATTCTGATAACCGAATTGGTGAGTAAAGAGTCAAGTGATTCTTTTTGCTTCTTGGAAATCCCGCAACCTCAACAGCCGCAAAAGGGATATTCAAGCAGCATCTAGGTCCAGTCTGTTGCATCTCAAAAGACCAAGCTTCAAAAAGCATTTCAAAAATATGTCCTATGTGTGGCCTTTAAGCTTTCAAGCTATGCAATCTCTGGTCGGAATACCACGGTGAAGAAGAGGTATGCACCGCACCTGCTATGACAGCTATCAACACCATCGCCAAAAGGCATAACGCGGAGAAAATCACAAATACTGTTGGAATCTGAAAAATAGAAGAAAAGAGAAACTCTTCAGAATGGTGGAACCGTGCGATTGATGTCTATCTCGACACGCATCAAGAGATTTTTTCACCAAACTGAACTGACATGTCAGCACTTCTGAAGAGAAAGCGCAAAAATGTTTCTTACTCGAATTGTGCCTCTCAAGTCAGGCCTTTTGAACTTCAAGTAAATGAGAGCGACAATGGCCAGCAGAATTTTCAATTCTTCAATTATTCCCGTGATGTTGAGAAGTGCATTTATGTCGAAAAATACTGCAGCGTCAAAAAATATTGCCACCACAGTCTGCAATGCAAAAGCAAGACAACCTTATGCAAACAGCCTGGGGATAAAAAACGAGCCACGGACGAGGCAAGAAAAAGCGCGTCTGAAACGCACACAACGCACGAACTGTTTGAGCGAAAGAACAATCTGAACAATTCCGTTGTCAAATTTTTCTTTGGTTCTTTTTTCCGAATTTACACTGGTCAGTCCCCAAAGGATGAAAATACTTACAATCAACAAAATAGCAGGGATTGGAGTGAAATACTCAACGTGCAAGTAAGAGCAAACTTTTGGTAATTGTCCATCTCTTCCACCGGCAAATGCGAACCTGAAAACAGAGAGTGTTCTTTTATCTGGAGTCTCTGACATTATCCGGTAAAATCTATGAATTTCCAAAAAAAATATTTTGTTTTATGAACCGAAAAATGTTTCCAATGAGTGATGACGAGACAGAGCTTATAGTTTTGTCACCATTTTACTTCTTGTTGGAATGAATAAAAGTTAGCAAGTAGTTCTTGACATTCTACAAGACAAGCACATTCAGGGTTTCAGAAGCTTCTTATGGATTTACCTTGGATTGGTAAGGAGTTCTTGTACAATGGATCCTCCCGAAGAAAATATTACAAAGATAGGAATCAGCCAAACAGCATCAGGCAGTGCTTTCCAGGCAAAACCCTGAAGTGACCACAAAATGTTAAGTTCCACCTGCACAAACCACCAACGTTGGCTTGTTGCTTATAACAATCACAGCACATGCTGCCAAACGGTACCAAACAATCTTCATTAAAAAAAAAAAAAGGATCGAGGATAATCTGACACTAATCAAGGATGGAGAAATCTGTTATCGCAATCAATGTTCCTTCAGTGACAGATCTCAATGATGATTTCGATTGATGCATGGGTGTTCATCACAAGTTCTGTGAGACAATGCTGATCCAAACAGGTGGGTGGAGGCTGATTTGGGGTTTGTTTGGTGAAGTGATTAAAATGATTGAAGGGGTGCATGTACCTGGGGAAAGCCATAAGTAAGCCACAAACAGATCCCACTGCCGATATCATAATCGCAGCTGGAATGATCCACACCACATCAGGCCAAGCTTTCCGAGCGAAACTCTGTCAAAAGCAATGTGAGTATAAGATTTCATTTTCCTGCATGGGGAGTTTCAAAATTTGGTTTGCCTCACCTAATAACTTCAAAAAAACAAAACAGAATTGAAACAACTTGGTCCTTGAACCTTGATACAAGTGTCAGATTCTGCACACGCGTGTCAGTGATTCACGTCCAGCAAGCGTGAGAGCTCTTTTGCGTGTTTTATTTGGGATCACAAATTTGAAGTCATTTCACGTTTCATTCAGTGACCCATGTATGAGACAAAAAAGCCTGTTGGAGTCCATGAGAAACCTCTAACGTTCCTGTGACAAAGTGCATCTTAATTGTTGTGCAAACGAAGTGCAGAGAAGCATCTGCTCGCGGCTTAACCCAAGAATCTTGCTTATAACCTCAGAACCAGTGACCAAAACATAAGAACCAATGAAGCTAACCTAGGATACACAAGAAATGATCCAATTATTGAACCAGAGGATGAAAACATGACAAAGACGGGAATCAACCACACTACTGTTGGCAAAGTGTGCTTTGCAAAGCTCTATTTCATGCAAAAGAAAGAAAAATGTCATAAAATGTATTTCATCTTTCGCACGCGACGTTTGACAAGTCAAGCGTCATTTTGTCGTCGCACTTTTGTGCAAAAATGGCACAGAAATCAAGTTTTTTTTGACTGAGTGCAAGAAAGCAATCCATCCATGTCAAAGTCAGAGGAAAAAAATACATACCAGAGCAACTGCATCTGATGCGACAAATTCAACCGGAGGTAAGACAGTGAAATAAGCGATGTTGATGAGAAGGTAGACACCAATGACCATCAGCATGGAAATCCCTGCCGCAAGCGGAAGATCTCTGTAAATGAAAGAGGCCATTATTATTGCTTCCATGGCGTGTTGCTTCCAGCAAAGTGAAATTCTGGGCGAATTTAAAAAAGGAAGAAAGAAAGAAGGAAGGAAGAAAGTAAGGAAAGAAAGAAAGAAAAGAAGAAAAAATAAAGCCCAGGAAGCGCGCAACCAACCGTTCTGGATTTATCATTTCCTCTGATAAAGCTGTCAATGCTTCCCTGAAAGAAAATCCAAAGAAAGATCACATCGGTCCATGGTATATACTTGGCCCATTCCTGAGCTAAATCAGAAAAGAACATCTTTTCACCCACCAACCCGAGTAGGTGACAAAACCGGGCAGAAGTGCCACCACGATCTGTGCAGGATCTGTCGTACTTCCTTTCCACACATCATCAAACTGCTCAGTGTAACCTGACAAGACACTGTTATGGCTAAAGAAGCGTTTGTGTGGTCACAACGTCCAGAAGGGGTTTGGAAAACTTGAGGAACTAAAGCGAAGAAAAAGTTTCATCAGTTGCGCAAAGTTTTGCTGCCGTAAATGCAAAAGAAGCAGGAAATCTGCATTCATAAGAACTAAGAACAGTGGTCAATTCGAACGAGTATGAACAGTGATTTGTCTTTAGGAAGCAAACCTTCAGCTACTTTGACGATTCCAATGACAATGATGACCCCCATGGCTATCAGCTTTCCGAGAGAGGTGAGGGAAACAATTCTCGCTGACCATTTGACACTTACGACATTCAGGATCGCAGCTGCCACTGAAACGGTTGGTTAACACGAAAACTCTTAAGACCGGCCAATTTTTCTGAATCTTTTCAGGCAAGATTCGTGACGTTGACCTACATCTGAGAATACAGGACATCTGAATGCAAGGCATCCGAGTCCAAGCTTGTGGTACAACAATGCCTTGGTTGAAATGCAAAAATTCTGTTTTTGGCTCTTTGTCTTGTTTTTCTTTTTGTAAATACGTACCAGTGACCCACAGCGCAACGACCACAACCGTGATGGTATTGCAGTCCTGCTCAAACAGTGTTGTGAAGTAGGCGCCTATTGTCCTGGCCATTAGCGCCGTGGCACACGGAGCTATCAAGATGCATATTGTCCACAAGCACAAGAAAGCAGGGAAGGGACCTAACAAGTGATTAATGTAGGAATAGTCTCCACCGGCTACTGGCATGGCAGTCCCCAGTTCAGCGTAACACAGTGCGAGCAGCAGGTTGAAAAGGCCACAACCGGCCCAGATGCATAAAGTGAGTCCCACGGAGCCCACAGCTCGAGTCACTCCAGTGGGTGAGACAAAGATGCCAGTTCCGCACACACTGCCCACCATGATGCCCACCGCGTGGAACAGGTTCAGGTGTCTCTCGATGACGACGCATTCTGATATCGCCCTGGTCTTGGTGTCAGTGAAGGAAGTGTATCTGTTTCTGTTCGGGTTGTCCTGGGACACCTGTCTCGAGAAGGACCTCTTTACCCGTTGAAGCAAAGGTTTGTTCTCATCTTCTTTTTTCTCCATGTTGACGTTCATTTTGTTTCTGTTGAGAGTTCTGCCGTTCAGCAGCCCTGCAAAAGGGTTTTTAGCCTGACTAAAATGTCCGCAGAGATTAGAGCAGTTGAACCAACGTTTCATTTTCAAGCAAACTGAAGACTATTGAGTGACAAAAATTGAAGCCCTACCTGCATGATCAGAGTGGTTGTCCCTGCATGTCGCTCCATGGTGTCGTGAAAAGTGTGTAAGTGGTAATCTTATCGACACCTCATAAACTTTTTAAAAAGCAAAGAACATGGAGGTAAAGTCTGTTTTCTCATCGACAGATTGTAAGTGGAGAGACTGCATGTTGATGATATGATTAAGGGCCACTTGCGACTATTTTCTTAAACGTTATCGGTGCTAGATCCTTTCTTATCTCGAATAGACGACTTCTGAAGTTGGTATCATGACCGTGCAAACTGAGTTAACTCAGGAAAACATGCCTTCAGTTGTCCTTTTGGGACTTTTAAATGGTCAAATGAGGCAAGGAGAAAGACACTTGCCTACCAGTCTGTCTTCAAATGGTGGATCTAACTTGTCAGAAAGTCAAATGTGTGTGTGTGTGTGTGCATCCGCCTTTTCTGTTTTGTCCGACTTAACCAGTGCTGGCAGAGCACAGACTTAAAATTAAGGTGCAAAAAACACTTGAGACGCTGTAAAAATTTCTCTTCAGTGCGTGGAGTTGAGTTAATCACTTCAACTTGCGGTTTTACTCCTCACAACATTTGGGTGTCTGTGGTTTGGTCATTGGGGGACTGTGGTTGCGGCTGAAACATGATACGTGTGTGGTAGCCCATTGCTACTGATGGAGTAATGAGCGATGCGCACTTAGCACTGCAATAAAGTCATTCACGCAAGACTGGGAAAGTAGAAGACAGTTGAGAAAGGCTTTAACTGCAATTAAATCAACGCAAGACGTTTATCAAGATTTGAGAACTATGTATTAGCTCGTTAATTGGTACCTTGTTATCTTCTACAAGGTCAAAATTTCGTCAGAATGACACTTGTCTTCAGCGATTGTAGCTACTTTTTTACCATCTCAT
>JAAUYG010109434.1_pt1 | contig 11808 bp, 9 predicted proteins | sample 7278091 | NCBI WGS metagenome assembly JAAUYG01 (sample SAMN14350201, study PRJNA611818) | marine sediment metagenome | isolation source: surface marine sediment (0.6m) | place: French Polynesia: Moorea | collected 2018-08 | reverse complement strand
GAAAATGGTAAATAGCTGAAGGCGAGCCAGGTATTCCAGCTACTAGCGCAATAGTCTAGCGCACAAGGCTGGCGCATCAGTGAATTATGGTCAGCAGGTGTGCTAGAGAAATGAGCCAGGCGCGCTAGAGAAATGAGGTAAGTGCGTTGTAGTCCGTTGTCGATGGTTTTTCTTGTGCACTTTAACGCACTATCCCAAAATGTTAGCGCACACAAAAAAGGATGTTGGCGCACATATGTGCGTCAGGCTTTTTGCCATGTGCGCTAGTTACTGAGCCAGGCGCGACCGGTCGGTGACCTTTAACGCCATTCCCACTGTAGTTCAGTCCTGATGTCTATTCAGTACACAGAAATGGACATGGGAAAGAAAGCCATCTCAGAATTCAGGACAGTTTTCATATTCCCTTGGTTGTCCCTAATTCCCAGCTGTCACCGTACATGTATATTGCCATGCCACAGAGTCAGCTATTAAGTTAAAGACAAGCATCTCCGTTTCAGTTGCTTTATTCATAATAACTATAGTTAATACCTCCGTTAATTCAGCACCTTGGGTCTCCTACAAGATTTCCCAGTAATGTGTTAAGAGTTAGCCAAACTGGGGTGGCCATACGTGTGTTTGTGTTAACCTTAACATTATACAACTGTAGACTGGACTTGCTGTCAACCCGAGTTCATCTGTTAGCAGAAATTGAAAACATGCACTATACATGCCACGCAAGATACACTGCATGCACATGGTATACAATAGTTTGCAAACGATGTTATAACCACATCTGATTCTCATACTGCTTCCGTATCATCTACACGATTATCATTGATTATTCCGACACTATCTACCATTTAAGACCTAATTTGCACTGGACCTGTCAAGGGGAGCCATAACATGTCTACAGATGGCTACCATGCAACAACAGCGGTGACGCAGATGTTTAATGTATGCCCCCACCACCCACCCCACTTTCTTACACTTTCATCTACTTACAACCCGTTTTAACAAAATATCCATAATTTAGTGCAAACATGTAGAAGTAGAACTACTAAACCATAGTAACATTTAACAAGCTAAAATTTCCCGCCGCGTGCTATAATCTCACACATCACGCAAACCGCACTCACTGATTCAGCCTTTAACACTGGAGATTTGGATGACAATATAAACTGTAGGATGGAGAAATGTTGCTTCCCCATACTCATGTACGTAACAGTAAAACTGCAGTAAGCAGAACACACAAGCAAGAAGTTGTAAAATGACGAGCACATAAAATATTGGAAATAAACCCCTAAAAGCTTGCGGTCATACTGTCGAGGAAAAAAATCGGTCACAGTCAAAATTTTTTGAAGCTCTTCAGTCCACTCCAATGCATAGGCCTGTTTGTTTCGGGGTCGCTTAAACAATGTCAACTCCTCAAACAAGATGTGGACCTTGTGTAATGCTAGGCAGAGTACAAGACAGAATTGCCACCATCTTACTCTTCTTGCCTTCAATTCTTTCTTCTGCCTATGTATATCAAGATGGCTTAGATAGATTCTGCTGAATTCTCCAGAAAACAGCAGACCCTGCCAAATGAATCAGCCTGGGCTCTCCAACATAAGAGTTTAAGCAAATAAAAGCCCCAGGCAGACCTGGACTTAAGTTTTCTGCTCCAATGTTACTTCTGCATTACCAAGACGCATAGGGAACATTTCAAAATGTACTTATATAGAATCGGTCCTTCAGAACTGGCAGCATCCATTACGTGGCTTGCTGTAGATTCTAACACAAGTACAGTTGATCCGCAGAAGACCAGACATGTTATACCAGCTATAAAATACTTTTACTTGTCAAGTGATATCACATAAACTGGTTTTAATTGTGAAGTGATCTCACTTCCCAACACTACCAAATTTATGAAAATCCAGTTTTGGTAGACTATTGCTGGACAGTGGACTCCGTTTGGGGGTGGCCTTAATTCTTAAGTGGTTGCTAAGTAAGGATCCGCCATAACCTATGTTTTCGGATGAGAGAGTCAAGCTATATGGGACAATCACTGGCTATGAAATGTCTATTACAATGTACGAAGTGGGCATTGCATTTCACTCCAACTAAAAGTAAAAATTTTTGGAAGTTGAACCTCAAATTTCACAATATACAATGTAATATATGTAGAACAATAACTATAATCAGGGAGGCAATAGATCATGTACATGCACAACGTAAATTACAAGCATACATGCAAACAGAAGTACAAACAAAAAGCTCTATGTTGGTTTTCTATATGTAAGTCACTATATAGCGGCAAGAGCTACAAATCTGGAAAGGCCCACAAACTTTCCTGGAGGTACATTTGTATTCTGGTACATGTATCATCAAAATCAAAAAGCATGCAACAATGATAGCATAATATCAGAAGGACTGAATCGCTGCTTAAAACCACAATATCAGACCCACATGGGCAGGTAAACAAAAGGTAAGTCACTGTGAAACTGCCAATGTGGTACACATCACAATCAACCAGATATATAGGTATTAAATTATTTAACAATTCTTATAAAATTACACACTTAAAAAACAATGCAATGAGTATGGCTAGGAATATATGAATATTCATACAGACAAAAATTACCATAAATTTAAAGCATTTCCTTGATATCAGATAGCCACACTCATTCACTGGCAGAAAAAAAATACTTTTAATAAAAATAAATACCGGTAGAGTACACAGCTCAGTGCTGCAAATATGCACTCAGGTATATTGCATCCAGTATAAATTATTATGCTTTTTATCAGAAACTAAAATTCACTGTTCAGAACTTCCCTGTCTCCATTGAAGGCTTTGAATTTAAGCATGTCAAAAAAGACGTTAATTTGGTGCAGAAATCCACAATGTTGAATCTTGGGACAATACACACTAGGTATAGTGTATATACAGAGCTGTCAGTATGGGTATACATAGCATGTAGTTTATATAAATGCAAATATTCTCCAGCACACAGGGTGTCCCCATAACCTTAATGCTTCCTTTACAGAACCAACAATACTGCCGTACATATACAGTCTTTCAAGACAGGCGGTGTCCAGTTCAAATGATCAGGTTCAACTACGGAGCAAATGTAAAAATTCTGAACTCTCCCTCAGACATAACCGTGGTGCATCAAGGTAGATGGTAGTGTGCCATAGTCCCTCTACAAAACTGCCCCCCCCCCCTCCACCCCCAAAACTGTGACCCTCGACATCATGCTGCTTGGGAAAGGTGGCCTCTACTGAAAGAAGACTCTTGTGCATTTACTGTGCTAAAAAGATTTTGCTCATATGCATAAGTCTTCCTAGAGACGGACACCATATTGAAATTTCATGACACCTAGTATATGTAGTGCATGCAGGAATCCGATTGGACCTAGTGTCGTTCAGTGACACTAGGTCCAAATTTTTATGTCGGACACAAAATAAAATTTGCTGCCTTTGCTGCTTGGTGTTTGCACCGAGGTTTCTCCGGAAAACACACTGTATGTACAATGTACAATTAATACAACTAAATACAACCGGGTGTACATGGGATAATGTACAAAACAGATATAGCAATAAAACAAGGCTGATGCTTAGCATCTTCCAGCATTTTTCGCATCTAATAAACTACTTTAACAAATTTACCGGTACATTATGAAATGATAGCAAGCGTAAGTTTTTGCATAATTCAACTACAGTAGTCCCTCTCTTAGTGGCCACTCTCAACAGAAGCCACCACTCTAATAAGGCCATTGATCTTTTCTGCTACCAATGTATTTATTTCTTCCTCTCACCACAGGCTTCCACCCTTCTAATGTACTGGTAGCCACAGTTTATTGACAAATAGGGTGGGTCTTATTAGAGAGGGACAGTCACTACTCTATCATTAACACCGGAAAGAATAATTTGATTGAACATTTGGTCAAAGCACCTCAGAGTCTTTAAATTATATACACTGCTTTAACCATATTTTGATATAAACATATGGATTGGATAAAACGCACCTTTTCCACAATGTTTTTTAATTTATATTGACTTTGCTAAAGATCAACAAAAGGCGTACTGGAGGGTAACACTAAACTGCATTTCAACCAAGAAGCTGAGAAGTCAGATGACAAGTTTCAACCGTCTAAAATAGGTTACCATGATATTTAGGTGCCATTACTATACACATTCTTTCTGTACAATGTACATTCCAATATACCAGTTTGCAATCAATATCTGTTACTATAGCAACTGGTTGCAAAATAAAATTCAGCCAGTGAAAGAGTTAACTGTTTCGGGGGATTTGTTACAGCGTCAATAAAGCTATAAACAACATGAGAAAAAATAATACAAACTGAACCACTGTTATCCTCCACCCCCAGACTGGAAGGGATTAAACAAGGATTAACACAGCAGATAATCTGCTAGGATTTGAGTTGATCTATCATGTCCACCACAGCCTTTAAATCCTGATCCAGACTGTTGTATGGCTCCTGAAGACTTCCTGGCAGTGACTCTGTCACTGGATCCATCTGTTGTTGCTGAAATCCAGAACAGAGGTTGGGTTAACATCAGTGCATTGCACTGGAGACCACAAGTCCACTAATCTCTTTGGCAACCATTCTCTCTCCCATGTGGTTCCCAAACTTCCCATACCCCGTTAGACTAAGATTATTCTTGGCCGCCCACATTTGGCCATAAGGATTGGGATATTAGGTGATCGATTGAGCCTCAGATTTTGTGCTGAAATGAATGACAATTTAGTAACTGTGTCTTCCTTGCATATATTACAATACATTAATTTTGATGTAGGTATACATGTAATTATAATATTCATGGCAACCATACCGACCTTGACCTTTGCGAGCACAACTTTGATAGCGAGTCGTGCGGCCACTAACATCTGACAGCCTTGAGTTGGTTCCTCTACATGTTTGCTACACTGGACATAGGCTGTAAAAAAAGCAATGATATACTGAAATAATTGGGCAATGGCAATTGCATAAATTATTATAAATAACAACATTAATTTTTTACAGACGTATTTATACTTACCTGGGAGCTGTATGCATCTATGCTTTGCAGCCTCTGGCAAACTTATCAAGAACTGCTATATTCACAGATTATGTCAGACATTTTTCATGTCAACCTAAGAGGAATTACAAGTTATTATCCCTACCGACAATTTGTTTTTACAGAAATTTTTATAGTTATTCGGAGGCTGTATTCATCTATATTACCCAGTTTCTGCCAAACTTAGCTATCAAGTCTGCTATCATCATAGATTACGTCATGCATTGTTCATGTCAAACTATGAACTTAAATTTATAACTTTGAAAATGTATCTAGTATGTAATAAACACGTAATTACGGTTTGACACCGATTTAGGTGATGAATATCTACACTACAGACCAGTATTACAGAGTAAAGTCTTTTTTTTTTTATTTTTCAACAAATCGGTTGCTATGACATTATTCATCAGACACCCCACCTTGTAAAAGACCAGACGACTGTTTGAGGACCTTGCGACAGTTGTCGACATCTCTCTCCCAATTAACCGCCTGCGTGGCACATCTGTGTGATTTCTGCAGATACTGTAATGCCTGAAAATTAGGAATCAGATGACTCATAAATGTTACTTTTAACACTGAAGAACCATACATGTAGGTATGAAAGTGACGTACAATGTGATAACTGAAAATGAATTTAGTTAGATTCTACATTTGGGACATCCCCCACCCCGAAGAAAAGTAGCCCAAGATCAATTAATTTCAGTAGCTAGCCCATCTGCTAATATCTTGATATCCGCCAAGTGTGGCATACAGCATAAGTTAGCATATTAAATATACAATGCATGCCATGGCCCCTCTCTTAACATGCTTAAAGGACACTCTCTAGAGAGGAAACCCCTCTAGAGGGGACACAAATTGTTGGCAGCAAGTACTATGAAAGTATGCAGTACTCCCTCTCACCAAAGGACACCTCTCTAATAAGGACAGAATATTTTGGCAGAAGGGGTGTCCTTATTAGAGGGGAACTACAAGTGGACACATATACCGGTAATAACACAACAGGGATATACAGTGTCTTCAAGATCACCTGAGACACGGGGACAACCTGGAATTTAAGGGCAGCGAATTCAGTCCACTGACCTAGTCGTATATGAAAATAAATGTGAGAATTACCACCACCTCAAAATTGAAAAGAGTGTTTTGCCCATGTTCCACAACATATAAGGACCAACCTGTGTATAAGGACCACATCTATTACTCACTAGGACAGACTTTAAACACCAGTTTAAATGCAGTACACTCCACAGAAGTATATCAACTTACAGTGACAGTAGATGGCACCACTGTCACTACTCTGATCTTGTGTGTGCAATTTAGGTTAAAATATTGTAGTAGTAGTACTCTGTGGTCCATGCTATTTCAGACCCCTGATTTTTAAAGACTTCCCTTTATTTTGAGAGCACCAATCAGTGACAACAATGATATTTTTCATTTAATATCATTTCATTTTAAAACCACCTTTAATTTAGGACGTCACCATGTTTTTCTATCTGAATGGGTGGTCTTAAAATGCAGGGGCCACTGTAGTAGCAGACAAAACATTTAATCTCCACAATAAAGTATTCTTCAATTTTACAATCCGAAAAGTAACAATTTGGCTGCATATTAATAATTGTATATTTTTTTATCTCCATCTCTCACCCTCTCTCTGTCTGTCTGAGTCAATTCTTCTTCCTTCCCAGTCAACAACTCCGCATACAGCCGCCAGATGTCGGCGTTCGTCGTCACCTGAGTGATAGACAATAGAGAGACTTAGAGGACACATTCGGTGGAACATAATCGTCACAATGTAGAGAGGGGACAATTAAACAGTTACCAGTTTAAGCATGAGAATTTGGCCATTAAGAATGTTCAAATGATGGCTGACATGGACCATATTTTTTTTTTCTGAGAAAACTGTTACAAAGTTTTTGCTTCTTGGTATCGAAGTACTGAACAATGGCTGATTTCTTGAAAAACGTCAACTAAAAATACTTTTTAACCATAGTAAACTGGTAAAGATACTATTGCAGGTATGCACTTACATAAATTTGTTAAGCTGTTGGCTAGAGTTGAAGGGCTTTAGGGAGAAATTATTTCCAATGCCTCAAATATTATTAAGTGGCAAACTTATCTTAAGCATGCAAAATACAATCATACTGAATTAAATCGAGACTTTTTGACCGGTGAAATCATTCTTGAGATTTTATTTTGCAGAAAAAAACACCCAGAAACACATCTTAAGCCTGGAAAATACAATGGCTGTCAAGGACTTAAGTTCTTTTAAAAAATTTAAGATTTTTCTGGAAGCTGCCGCTGGCCCCGATCTCACCGCAGAGGTCAGTCGACCGAACAGCTCTAGCGCTTTCTGTCTCAGCCTGCCGGCGGGTTCGTTGTTACCATCAGGCAGGTTCTCCAGGATGGCACGCACCAAGATACTCAATACCTGGGATGCCGAAAATACAGAAATAACAATACCAGCATATCAGAGAACTCTGCCTTAATATCATTGAGTGACCAATCATTATACGCCAGAGCTATAATGTTTCCCAATTATTACCACAAACCTCAGAATTAAAAGATCATTCTGACCTTAACCCATGGCTGTTCATTATTCCAATGTTTCACTGTACGTACATTCCACATCACAGTCAGAAGAAGTCTAAAAGTTTCCGTCAGTACTGTACCTTATTCTTTGTATTTTTAACTTTCTTTTCTACTCCTGTCTTCTAAATTATTCTTCCATTTGTTTACATGTGGCATACTGCATTTTCTTTCACCACACTTTCCATTTTCATCCTTCCTTTTTTTCCTTCTTTTATCTTTCATTCATTTCCTTGTTTGTTTTTTCTTTCCTATTCTTTGTTGTTTCTTTCTCTTTGTTTACTTGTTTCCTCTCTCACCTCTACATCCGTGTGTTTCTGTCTGATCTCCAGTAGCCGGTGGTAAGCCCGGATCACCTCCGAGAACTGACCAACATCCATAGCAACCTGGAAATAACAGATCGACGTTAAGGCAACATGTTCAACATTTGCATGTTTTTTTTTCACAGGAAACATGTGTTAAGGTTACAAATACAGTGATCCCTCTCTTAAAGGACACACTATAGAGAGGATACCCCTCCAGAAAGGATACAGATTCTTGGCAACAAGCACTACGAAAGCATGTGATGCTGTCTCTCACCAAACGACACCTCTCTAATAAGGACAGAATTGTCTGGCACAAGGGGCATCCCTAACTCACTAAACACTAGATTTAATACTATTTATTTATTTATCTATTTATTTATTCACAATTGATTGATTAATCAAGTAATTAGTTAAAATGATTCATTTCCATTCACTATCTGGTACGTTATTAATTTCTTTATATTTTCATTATTTCATTCATTTATTTAGTTTTGTACAAAACAGATCGAGTTAATAAAAGCTCAAGCACTTCAAAGAACAGCTGACCACCATTTTAGTTTCTCACCAGTAGATAGTTCTCCCATATCCTCCAGTTCTCGTACTCACACTTCAGTGCCTCCTGCAGGGTAGTGAATGCCCGGGACCTACGCAGAAAACACAAAGGACTGCTGAAGACATGGCAGAACTGTGAAATGCTAGACTGCAGAGAGGAGCTGGGCATTACTGTCAGGGATTATATGTATATTTAACAAAACAGATACTTAATATTAAAATAATGAAAGTTGTGGTACAAACAAATCAACATATAACTGCATCCAAAGTGTGTATACATGCAATTTTATCAAAGTCAACATTATAGGTGTAGTTCTATCTATTAGTAGTAGCAGCTGGGGTAAGCAACCTATGTTTTGACAACATATCACACATATGTCTGACACTTCTGCAAAGACTCAAGAACCATACATGTATAGTTTGAAAACTACAAGTACAGATTTGATCTCCATCATTTTATAGCTAATACTGACTTACTTTTGATTACTTTTAATATAAGCTGAAGACAGGTTATTCCATGCTTCAAAATTCTGAAATGAAAAACATATCCTGGTATTAAAAGTCCAGCTGTGCAGCTTGACTTATCATGGCATCCATGCTAATGACACACAGAATATATTAGCATATGTTTAGCATATATTAGCATATATATGAACTACTGTTGCTGAATGTTTCTGGGTAATCAGCATCTATTGATGATTATATTAAACACATAACCAGTAGATTATCCCATCTACAACATTAATCAATTACCGGTACTTCAGCACCTATCAATGGTTATAACCCATAGATTATTTCATCTACAATGCTACTACATGTATTACTACTATCACTTGTCTGCAACCAACATCAACAAAATTTATCAGGTTTAAGATTTGCAGAGATTACAGTAGTAGATTACAGTTACTTAGACCAACATCTAAGTTTAGTTTCCCAGATGCAAATTCATTACTTTTTCAAAATTTTCCAATAGCAAACAAAGATACTGTCACATTATCTTTGTGTGAAGTTCTGACTCACATCGCTATCCAGAGCGACACATGTCCTGAAGGCATGGGCGGCCGTTTCATGCTGGTCACATGCCAGGGCGGCACAGCCATAGGTAAACCACACTCCAACCTGCAAAATAAATACTATATAGCCGCTGTCAGAACTACATACAATAACTTTAACAGTCACTACTTTTCTCAGCAAGTCCTATTGCTATTTGAATCTGATGCCATCCTGTGACAGTCAATTGACATTATTGAATTCACTACAAAAATAATTAAAGTTGACATTTCATTTATTTATTTATATTTATCTATTACAAATATACTTTCGAAATGGTACAGAAGGGCATATGTTATTCTGTTTTCAGCAAACACTGACACTTTTTGTGACAGACAACAAAAGAGTAGTCAGAAATCCATGGATGGTGTTTCTTCCATTAAGAGAAGTGAATAACCATGGTAATATCATTCACCTGTAGTGAGTTGATCTTGAGGGACTTCTCAAAACATGGTATGGCTGCGTCAAACTGGAATATGACACACAGTCACAATATCATTGTTTGATAAAAGAGAAAATTGACACTTTCATTTTAATATGAAACTGAGCCTAATATGCTATAACTTGCAGTAAAGACCGTTTTATTGGAAGCTTCTCTATTATCATTCCAACAACTATAATGCAAAATTTACATTTTCATTTATTCAAAAAGGCCTGGTACTTTCCAAATTTAATCAATAAAAGCAAGTTTTTGTTTTAACTGACTCTTGCATTTGTGACAGGATGCACTGCCATGTTCCGTTGTAACATTATTTAACTTTGAAGCTCTTTATAACATGAATCATTCTTTGTCAGACTACCAGAAGACACAGTGTCCAGGAGCATGAAAGGTAATCTTTGCTTTCGAGGCAAATTCCTTGTTTAGCCACCCTCACAGCTGACATGCTCCAACACAGTGACAACCAGTAGGTGATAAAAGAGGCAAGCAAGAAAAAACTGCGTTCTCTTAGGGCCCCATATCCAGTAAAACTACTTGGATTCTTAAATATCTTTACTAAATTTCATCTGAGGCTATGAACAATACCTGTTTCCTAGTGATGTGAAGATAGCCAAGGGATTTCTGGGCCCTCGCGTAGTGACCTTGCGAAAGCTCCCACGCACGAATATAGCAGTCCTCACTCTCCAACACGTCGCCAAGGTAACAGAGGAGGCTCGGGGTTTCTTTTATGGCAAGCTGTTCACGTATTAATTTCTCAGCCTGGTGAGATGGACAAAACAGAAATAAAATCTAGCATTAGATAGATAGATAATTTATTTCTCATTTTCATGTAACTATAGACATTGTCAAACAGAATTATTACCATTTTACATTAAACATGAAAATGACGGTAGTCCAGACAGCCTTAGGCTATCAAGCTGGACACCTTAAAAAAAAAAAATTACAATAATAAACAATACAGTCATACTCAGTTAACAGAAATATACATCGAGATCCCTAAATTGTATTGGTTGTATTAGTTACCAGCTTATGAGTTAGATGGGATTTGTAGTAATATTTCTAATAATTTGACAACAGTATCATCTTAACTGCATTTTTAAAAGCTTTCTCTGCTCTGATATTCCTAACATCTTTAAGTATCTTTATCTTCCTAACAGCATTAAATGTTGAAGTTTATGTTGGTATATTCACTGCAAAAAAAAAGAGGCATCAAAATTACTGCCTGCACAGAAAAAATATCTTACGGTACATGAAAACATTTATACATGTACCTTGGCTGCATCAGCCCAATGAGGTCAATTCAATTCAAAGGTAACAAACCCATTTAGAAAATCTCGATAACTGAAATTGTTAAAGATTTTCAAAAATCGCAGATTTTCATAAAATTTAAATACGAGTTTTAAATTTCAGAAATGTGAAGCATTTGGCATTTTTGGGGGACAATACAGAGAATAGTACAGTGGAACCTGAGAATTAGGGGCACCCAAGGGACTGTGAAAAAACTGTGCTCAATTCTGAGGGGGTCCTATTTCTCAGGTCCATCTCTGTGTACTGAATGGGCCTAGGGACTGGAGTAGCTGACCTTAATTCCCAGCTTGTCCCTATTTCTCAGGTGGTCGCAAAGACAGGTTACACTGTATTTATTTACAAAATAAAGTATTATACAGGGAGTTAGTAGTAGAGGTATCTAATAATGTAAATGTCAAACTTTAGATAAGGCTGACTGTTAACCTGTTTTTTAGCTCTGCTTGACTATGTCAGCAGAGCTCATGAAATCGAAATTCGTCCGTCGTCCGTCCGTCCGTCCGTCTGTGGCATCGATTATCTCTGAAGTTATTG
>JAAUYG010078854.1_pt1 | contig 11809 bp, 11 predicted proteins | sample 7278091 | NCBI WGS metagenome assembly JAAUYG01 (sample SAMN14350201, study PRJNA611818) | marine sediment metagenome | isolation source: surface marine sediment (0.6m) | place: French Polynesia: Moorea | collected 2018-08 | reverse complement strand
GGTGACCCCCCCCCCCCCCACACACACACACACACACACACACGTTTTCTTGTATTCCCGAGGTGAACATTAAATTGTTACTTGATGTGTGTCAAAAACCTCGTAAAAGAAATAAACGCTTGTGTTTAAAAATATCGGATGAAAGTAATGGCATCAAACAGTCCACCTGACCAGAATAACATATTTCCTATTGGTATGGTTAAACAGAAGTTCTATATGGGCCATACTTCATACAAAAGTCTCGCCTCCACTAAGGAGCCTGGTACAAGGACGTCGTTGAAGGGTATAGTGACGTCACATAAAAGTTCAAAATTTTTGTTTGTATTTGCTTTCTTGAGTTTGTCCATGTAGAATACAAAACGGTAGCCATACACTGTTGCAATAAGAACAGGCAGCCATGGCCACAGCTCGTATGGACGAGACGTTTATTGTACGAAGTGTAGAATGCATTTAAGTTATTTGATAAATTCAGTAGATGAACGATCTGTGTTTCTCTCTGGTTGTTTGTTCATTCAATTTGTTATGTGTGGGTTGTGTAAATTATATTACACTTACTTACTTTTGGCATTACTTGTGTAATAGGTTTGTGTAGCAGAATATCTAAATAATAGTAAACTGTGAGATAAAACTGCACACTATGAGAAGCAATTGATAGAATAAACCAGATAAAATGAAAGAATAAATCAAATAAACCTTGGATACTAGAGTTTGGATAAGTAAGGTATCGATGCCTTTATGTCACAAAGTTATCACCCACGCACTTGTTGTTTCTTACGGGCGTCCAGCTTCATCCCCATAATCCTTCAGACATCGATCAATACGTACCATTAAAACCGTATCCATCATACGGATGTTCCTACACGAAAACCAGCTGATACATTTGGGACAAAAATACACGGCATTAGGTTGATTCCTTTGTGTAGCCTAACCCCTGGTCTGACTTGCAGTGCTATGGAGAACATAAGACCAGTTTCCAGGAGAAAAATAGAGTAAAAATATAATTTAGGTTCACAATTCACCTTACCGACCATCCCTTTCTATGCCTAAAATCAGCTTTGAACTTTTAAGTCTTTTCTTCTGCTAAAAGCCAAACGCTGTACCAAAGTAGGGCTATTTAAGGGTAAGACTGGTGGAAAGGCAATAATTCACTTCTTGCTTCTGAAATTCTATACCTTTACAGATCTGGATGAAACAAGATTATATTTATATTTATATAAATTATTTATCTTTGCAATTGATATTTCTTGCATTCCGAAGAATAAGGCTACAGTTTTTTTATGCCCAATGCTTCAGTCTTTGTGTCTTTTCAGTCTTTAAAGGTGTTCTCCGATTTAGCTATCGCCTGAGGCGAGAATCCGATTACCATAATGTACACCTTTCACCCTTTAAAGTCCAATGTAACTCAGACTTACAGTTTTATAGACAAGGGATTGCTCTAAACTGCGTGGAACATCATGAAACACAGATGCCTTCGTCTGGTCTCTGCTCGTCTAATGTTTGGCTATTAAAACGTCCTTGCTATGGCCTTGGCAATTCCGGCTTCTATCAGTTGCGCTGTTCAGGAAGATACGTAGTAACAACTGGCCAAAGTCTCGCAATAAATGTGTATTATCGAGACGATGGCGACAACGATGCTTCGATGTGTGTAAAACTCTCTGCTGTCTCTAATATTACCTAGATACGTTTTGTGTTTCTTGCAAACTGATAGAAGCAACATGCGTATACATTTTGGAAGCACCTGTTCAGCCCTTCACAACGTGCAATTAGTGGCCTTATTATTCACTTGCGCCTACTACTTTCCTGTCAGATGGATATGTCGGATGCTGACATTAAAGAGACGCACGCCCCCATTAAAAAATAATTGTCTCCCTGTCAAGAGCGTTCTCAGGCAAACATTAATTATTGATAGATGTCGTTAGTGTCGACCTTTTGACTTCCTTCCTGCGTTCATCAGGTTACATATTATTTAGAATCTATTGGACTTGGAACAAAAGGGTTTACGTGGATGCTGCTGCTGCTGGGAAAGAGTTCTGTTTCAGACAGTGCTGCGTGATCCCCCCCCCCACCCCCCCCCCCCAAACACTTACAGCTAATGCGCTGGTCCTAGGGCACTTCTGCCCCAAACACGTTGCCATGGACACCGATTTTCACATATATATACCCTGTCGTGCCTTTAGTTGCTTTACACTAGACCGTAGAATTGGTAGCCTGATTGCTTGGACATTGGCACACTTACGGCAATGTAGCGACGATATAACAAAGCCCAATGCTTTGAAGGCTCAGATTTAATATACAAAGCCGTGCTGGGTTCCTTTAAAGCTCCAGAACCAAGAAGCGGTGGGTTTTTTTTTTTTTTAACCAAGCGCTTAACATGATCCGCATTCCTGAAACCTTTCACTTTGTCGTGGATGAATTGCCTATACATAGTTAACTTGCCCGCAGTGGCCTCCTGATGAAAAGGCAAGCGCCGGAGAATGGGATTGGCTAATGCACCTTTATTGCTACAGAGAGGCCAATCCGCGCGCCGCACGGCGTTTCCATGGCTTCCGAAATACGGGCATTAAGTCAATTGAATTGGCCTTCATTATTACATACCGGGGCACGCCTGAGGGATACGTGGCGGTGTACATTTTTTATGCCCCGTTGGAGCCATCAAGTTACGTGCGGGTGAGGGGAAGAATAACAGGAGGTCATGAACAAAAACAAATGATGACACACACGACAGATCGGGGGCATTACCAAGATAACAGAGATACCCTGCCTCATCCCCTGCTCTCTGACGTACGAAGTGATTTAACGTTAGCCATTTTTTTTGTACCAGTTTTATACGGAATTGTGGAGGTGGAGACTAAGACCCGGGGTTAGAATAAATGGGAAACACGATTCAAATAGTCGGAAAGCTGATCCGGGGCTATCTGCTATATGTTATAGCTGCTAGGGTCGTGGGATGTTGGAATAGACATGTCAGTTCGTTGACAGTAGTTCGCTAACAGTTAAGAACCTAATATCAATAATACACTAACAGTAACAAGCATGTCGGTCAGCTGACGGTAACAGAGATTAGTATGCTAGCTTTAACGAATGTGTTCGTATGCTAACAGTAACAGAAATGTTGATACGATAACATATATGCTAGAATGTTGATAGTAATAGACACGTTAATAGGATAAGAGTAATAGTCATGTTAGTAGGGTAACTGTGATCACGGTAACTGTAAGTAACAGACTGGTAACAGTAACATACATGCTGGTACGCTACCGATATGCACACTAAAGCCTGGCATGTCTGTTCAACAGTAACAGACATGACAATACGCTCTCAGCAACGGACGCGGTACGCTAACAGCAACAAACATAACCAGTGCACTATCAGTATCAGACATGTGATACGCTAAGAGTAACAGACATAATAATTATTCAATGATGTTACTACACTAGCGCAGCAGACATGATAGGTGCAAGTGAATCAGCTTCAACCTGAAATTCGTCAGCACGAATACGCGCGATAAAAGATGATCTGCAGCATATTGTAGTATTGTATATACATGTAACATGTATAACGCGTCTGTCGCAAAAGCCTGCGCTCAAGACTAGCGAAGGATTGCACACACTGACTGAATGCATGTCTTATTTCCATGTCACATCCAGGCTACTAAAGATCTACCTGGATGTAAATGGAGATAGATCAAAGGCCTGGAAGAATATAAACAAAAAGTATATTAAATGTTCTCCAGTAACTGTAACAATGAAGTAACTGTGCTTTATAGGTTACTACGCGTATTACCTTATAACATCTTAAGCACCTAAATATCGCCCAAAATTATACTTTACAAATGCATACATGCAAATTTTGTTACATAAGGTCACAGAGACATACAAAAAAGACACACACACACACATTGCGTACAGCCTCAATGCTATAACATTCTCTTTGAAGAGACAGCCAGGTTATTAATGGGTTTTGTATAGTTCTTCACAAAGCCACTGGCGCTAGGAAATATAGGTTTTCCATTATGCATCAGCGACACTCACACACACACATGGCCAGACACCCATGCAGCCACCGTCCACGGAAAGACAGACATGCAAGTTTCAGCCGCAATTCCCTTCGGTAATTGTTTCTCAAAGAGATTCCGGCCACACGCGCATCTGAATAAGCGGCTTTTGTGGCTGAGCTTTGTGGCGCTCCGCACGTAATCACATAATTTCCTGCGGTCCCTTAGCACGTGTACGGCGTAGTCACTGTCTCTCACCGTAGAATGCGAAAAGGCAGCATTTTTTTTTTGTGGCGACAAAGCCCGTTTTGTTTTTGCTCTGTCCTAAATTGCGTGCTGCTATAATGGCAGAGAACGGGAACCCGGAATGGCCGGCCTGAAATCAATCCCGCCATTATGCCAGCACGGGCTTCTTCTAACGTGCACATTACCAGCAAGGACGAAGGACGTTTATGCCCATATACATACATGCAGTCAAATTTACGTGCGGTAGGAGGTATCCTCCTGTCAGGCTTAGCATCATTTCAATGCGAATCCACCTGATTTAGTGTGTGATAGCGTTGCTTTTTAAACCAGGGGCGAAGCTGTCGAAAATACTTAAATCTAGGTTTTGACTTAAGTCAGATTTTCTTAGCCAATCACATCGCTTAAATTTGCGACTCAACTCTTAAATATTAAGTATTTTTTAAGTACTTAAGTATAAAGTACAACCTTAAGTATAAAGTACAACGTCACCTGTAGATCAAATATCGCACTGTTATAGCTGCAATGAGCCTTAGAATTGCAATAATAAAAATACATGATCATTTTTGTTGGTCTCGTGAATATCGTCTTGCAGTATTTTTTGCTCATATCCACAATAATCTCATTTAAGTAATATATTGATGGTTAGCTGCTGGCACTATAGTCCAGCATGGTCTCCCGTAACACACCTTACGTCGCTGTCATAATAACCAGCGTGATCTATTGTAACACATCCATCGTGAGTTGCTGGCATCATATTCCAGCATGATCTCTTGTAATACACCTTAGGCTACTGGAACAATCATGATCTATTATAATACACCCATCGTAAGTTGCTGGCATAATTTTCCAGCATGATCTCCTGTAATATACATTCGGCTAGTGGCATTATAATCAGAATAATTTCTTTTAACACACATTAATCTACTGGCATGATAACAGTATAATCTCCGTTAACGCACGTAAGCGTCTGGCGTCATAATCGGTAGGATCCCCTGTTGCACATCTTTAGCTACTGCCATCATAGCCAGCAGGATCCCTTCAATAGAATTGTGAGCTGCTGGTATCATAACCAACATGATCTCGTGTAGCATACTGTAAGCTGGTGGTATCAAGATCACCTGTAATACAAGTGAAGCTAGTGGCACAATAACCAACGTAATCTATTATAACACATCGTGAGTTGCTGGCAGCATATTCCAGCATGATCGCATACTCTCACGTGATGCACCTAAGGCTACTGGCATCATAATATGAAACGATCCCCTGAAGCTACAATACTCCTATTTCAACATGTGTAGTCGCAAGTATCACTGTTCGGTGATGTGCTGTTAGGTATGAGGCAAGACGTCCCTCCTGTAAGTATGAGATCGTTTCAAAAACTGAAAACCATGTGGGCAATGTCACCACTCGGCACACTTCGACCGATCTCGAGGGAATCTAGTCTCGGCTGTATAAGAAAGTCGAACTACAAAAATGGCACCCTCCATATTGTTTTAGATGTCGTTTCCGCTTTCTCACTTACGTCCCCTTTGCAGACAAGAGTCTTTCTTTTTGAAAGCTTTTTATAGTTCCAACGAGTAAGAATTTTTAGGACATATTTTGTATACAATATTAATAAAGTCTTCATTTATCGCTCAAAATATTTCTTGGCGCGCGCGTATGAACTTTTGCTACGAAGTAAATTTCATTTCCGGCGGAGAAACGTGGTGATCTACCACATATCAATACACCGTGATACATCTGAGACATGTTAGGCATGGCGAAAACCGTCGAGGGGTTCCGAATGCAATGGCACGGAGGAAGAAGCAAACTCACACTTCGTTTACATGTGGATCTTATTTGTTTATTATTATTTATTTATTATTATCTTATTTCTTATTTATTTATTTATATAGTACCCGAAGTACAATATCGGTGCAGATTACAAAAAGGTTTGCGAGTAAATTAATAACAAATTAACATGGTCAGACTGTACATCAATAATTCAATATGTCCACAGTGTTGTTCTCTGATGCATCCGAATCTTTCAGTTCAATAAAATCCCTAATTATTCCTGACTGCATTAAATCTTCGTCTGTAACAACCGCCCTTTTCCAGGAGAGCATTCGACTAAAATTAAAACTATTTGAAACTGGTGGTCGGCTCCCAGACTTTGCTAATATAGCACACGCTCTGATCAAATCCTTATCCGATTCCTTTGCGTTAAGCATATTAAACCTTGCAAAGTAGCTCATTACTAGTCACACATTTAGTGGATAGTGCGCTTACTCGTCAGTCCCTCAGAAGTTGCTTTATCTGGAATAGATTGCTAAAAACGCGTTAAAACTATCAACGTAGTTTTCAACACCAAGTAGATGCAGCCAAAGAATTGTATCAGGATGGGGATGTTCATGGGGGATTTCCCCATGCATCCATGCAAATGTCATGCTCTTTAGGAACACACAGTATCTAAAAACCCTTTCTCCCATATTAGATATTGCCATAAAAGTACCCAATTGTTTATGGCACCCCAATAAATATCCTGTTGCTCTGCCAGCACTGGTGGATGTATCACCTGGCATTGGCGGACAGTATTGATTAGCCAGCTAGCACGCAGACTGTGCTGTCAACCCGAGAAAGGTCATTATGCATTGTAATACGGCCTGCGAAGTCTAGTCTGGCATCGGACCTAGCATTGCCCTGTTTGGAATCGTGTCTGGTATTCTAGCACCAAGCAGGCTAATCCACCACTAAATTATTGCAGGAGTTTAGCCATAGTGTCCGGGCAGAGACGGCATGTTGTATAAAACTTCTAACTTTTCTAATTAAGATTTTACAAAATAGGCTGATGTTAACTTTTACCTTTTAGTATTTGGAAGGTCATATCAAGATGGTGACAGCTTTGATGAGCCGAGGCCAAAGACAAAAAATATCTATCTGTAAGGATGGATATAATCGATTGTAAAATGTTCCCACGTAAAGACTAGATATGGTACACCGACACCTCTGTATCAAGCCGTTTAGGAGCTGTTTCCGTTATATCAGGATCCAACACCAGCTCATGACTGCTTGGGTCTCAATTTTTATTTGGGGGTCTCCTGGCGTGCATTTTATACGATACGATAGGCGATATCCATTTATTTTGTACAGGACTCGATCTATGTTCTAACCAAACACTGCCTACGCAGGGTCAACACGGAAGAGTGCTGTGGGCGAAAAGCATCCTGACCCAGAGGTATAGTCTCATTAGAGGGTAACGTGAGAGTAGCTTTTGCAGTCTCCACAGACTCGGACACAACACTTTGGGGGCCAATTTCTATAAAAAAAATCAAGTCTAGACACGATCTTAAGTGCACCAAGTCACAATGACAACTGTCTGTCGTGCATAAGCTAATGTGCTATTTTTTGTTGAAATTTGCTCCTCACATCAACATTTTTATCTTAGCTCCTATTTTTCATTTTGTGTATTTTTCATGTTTAATACCAGTATTTGGGCTTAAGAAGATTTCTTTTTTGAAGAAGCCGGCCCCCGGGTGACCTTGCTGTACCATTACACCTCACCGGGAAAGCGGGGAAATTAGCGAAATGGAAAGCACGAAACGCACTCCCCGCTTTAGGTCATTTAATATCCTGGGTTTTCTTCTGACGGACGATTGCTGGTAGCTCGAGGAGGCGCCGCATTTAAATGGAGTGAGCAAGAATTAAGATCATGTAACGCACATGGCAATTTCGAATGTATTCTCTAACAAAGAGGAGGAATTTTTCCTTTTAACAGCAGAACCCTGGATCCAATTCTATGACGTCACATTGTTTGGTATTTTAGTAAGTTTTAGCACAGCTCGGCAATTACTCTAAGGGGACGAACAAGCACATGTCTCTTATGTACTAATAGGTGTTTCTAGGCACAGTGCCAGTATTATATGTTCGGCTAAGTAAATAAAAAAGTGTATGATGCGTCATACGCAAATAGCAAATCATCGTCAATTATCTTTTGTCCCCAGTGCCTAGTATAATAAGTATTTAGAAGGAAATAATTATGCTGGTAGTTTTCTTTAATTTGTTTCAGTGTCGGACACAGGAACTCGGCTCATATCTTTTGATATCCCCGCATGTATTTTAGCGGTATTTATACAAAATACAGCTGTGTATGGTCACGCAAGTCGGCATTACGCAGCTTTTTGCGTGGGGTTTTCAAATTTTTATTTTGCGTGACATGTTGATTGGCCATGGCGTTAGAAGCAGAAACGGCAAAGATCTGGATAACAGTAAGAATAAAAATGCATTTATGGTCGAATGTAGTAAAATGCAACAGGTACCTTCCTTAACCGTGGTTCGCGAAAACTACCGTGTACACAGGAGTTTGTAGCGGATGGGGGAGGGGGGTGGGGTGGCGAGGATGGAATATCAGTGAACATGAATGTGTACACTAATGTGATATATATGTTTGCATGTGAACAATAGTACGTCACATAATTGCCATACACAATCATCATGCTGGATCGTTCCACGTTTTAGTGAAATTTTAAAATTTTCATGATACTTGCTGCAATGTGTCTCGTGTGTACTTGTACATGGTTCCAAATATCAGTAGCGTAGTATTTAAGTGATTTCTGTCCAAGTGTTACTGTCTTTAATTACAGTTACATCTGGACAAAAATCATTTATGAATGCAACTGTATTTATGAATATAAATGTAACTATTAAAGGGACGCCATATTGTTTTCTCTTGTGATGTATTGAGACTTTTTTAGGGAATACATTGTTCGTGAAACTGGGATTTAAGCCATGTAAATACATGTACTTGCAAACCTCTTTTGCAAGGGGTCTTAATCTAATTAAGTGACTCGTAAACATCAGACTTTTTTATGAAAAATATCTACATCTCTTAACACTTGATCATTTAATGAGAACCTTTATGAACTTTCTTGTATTATTTTTCCATTTGACATCTGTTCCTGATACAAGAGAAAAAAAACGTACTAGAGAACAGTAATTAAATTTTGATAGCATTAAACCATATATCGGTGTGTATGACTAGACATTAAAATAAATAAGATTTTCCCCCATGGCTCCACTTTCAATTGCATGTTTTTATCAACATGCAAAATCGTTTCGTTTCAACATGACGTTGCACCAGACTGTGGAAGCGTACAAATAATTTAAATTCCGGTGGTTGACCTAAGATTTTTCTAAACCCCTTTTTTCGTTCTTGTGTTTGACCTAATCTTGTAAACTCTTAGAATCCCTATCGTTGTGACATCCGTTTGCCACTGTGCAGGACTTCCTCAGATGGTAAGCTGTCAAAGGAGCTCTCCTTGAATCCCCACAGGCGCGTTATGGTGCCATCAGCCGGCCGTGTAAAGACATTTTGGCTTCCAAATGAAAGGCGTGGGTGATGGGTGGGGGTTGGATGAGGTGGGGTGATTCAAGCAAAACCTAACTGCTTTATTGTAGTGGAATGTTATCTCAATTCGATATCTGTATAATTATATCGATTGCTTACACGCGGAAAATTGCTGGTGGTGTCAATTGACAAGATGCCTTAGATGCATGCGGAACACTGCTGGTCGTGTCAATTGACAAGATGATTTAGATACATGGGATACACTGCTGGTGGTGTCAATTGACAAGATGCCCTTAGATGCATCTAACATTAAGGCCCAAGACTTTATATAGGTGGCAACTGAAACACCCATTGATCCCGTTGGGTAAAAGTTCACCCTGACGTTGAATTCCAGAAGGATTTATGTTGGTTTACTTGATGTCTTTCTGGAAGCTACAGTACTGATGAGCTCTCTAGTGGGACATCTTACATCAAGGTACTGCCAAGGGACGTGTACAATTTCTTTTCACGTCACTGAAAATGTTTTTCCCCTTGCCATTTCCCTGATTTCATTTACTTCCGGAAGTGACAGCTTCCGACCGTCCCGGGACGTCTGGCCTAGAGGGTTATTTCCTGGCGCCGTTTGACAAAAACATTTAAAGTCCTGGGGGCAAAAGTGATCTTTGACATGGAATAACAGACACGACGGTGCTTGCGTGGGGCAAGAACTTAGGAATTTTCGTGCAACTGTGCATTTCGTGTCCTAAATCTGGTTTTCCTCTCCGGGGCACGAGGTGAAGGGAAGGATCTCTCTAAAGTGGAAGAGGATTTTCGTCTTTATTTGTCCCTTTGCCTCCGCTCTGGCAGTCGGCATAAAAGAAGGGGACGATTTCATAAATCTTCTCCAAACACCAACTTAAATCTATCAGACACCGAGGCAATATTTTGATGTTGTAAAGTCCAAACCGGATACATTTCTGATTTTATAACGGAGTCATTTTTATACCTTTTATCGATCAGTCTGATGTATATTTTATGGGTTTGGACCGGGTTTTACGATTTCGAGAAAAGCCCGAAAACACCATTCGTGCTCCGTAAAAAGCTTTTTTTTTCATCCTATCTTTCACTTACTTTTTACTCTTGCTTTACATGCATCAAGCCTGATATAAACCCCAGACACTAGTATCACAGAAGTGTTCGGAAGATGGTTTATATATGAATCGCTCATCAGCGGTTAAACGCAGTTTAGGAATTTTGTCCACTTGCCAAAAACCAAATATACAGATATGTAGGGGTAGCCTGGGCGAGTTTTTGGCATAACAACAGTCGCGTGTACCTACCTTGCATAATAACAGACACATGTACGTACCTTGCATAATAACAGACACATGTACGTACCTTGCAGAATAACAGTCGCATGTAGGTACCTTGCACAATAACAGTCGCATGTACGTACCTTGCACAATAACAGTCGCATGTACCTACCTTTCATAATAACAGTGACATGTACCTACCTTACATAATAACAGTCGCATGTACGTTTCTTTCTTAATTACAGTCACATGTACAGATTTTTTTCGTACAATGTAAAGCATGTGTGGTGAAAAGGCGCAACACAAAACACATTTGAGATTTGAAATTTACTTCTGAAATATGGAAGAACCTGTAGAGAAATTCGAATTGGCTGTAGTAGAAAAGTTGTCTATATATTATTGAATAAAAGTACTATGCAATAATATGTTGTTGTTATATAGCGTTTTTCCTTCCCGTAGCTATTTAAAAACTCCACTGTGTAATGTCACCGACACTGAGTTTGATGATCAAGCTTGTATCTGTATCCTTAGGCGCTAAACTCCGAGGTCCGGATATCACAGCGACGGGTAAAGTTAATGGTATTGTATCTCTTTTAGCTTTACTTTTTTGTCATTTTGTTTTGCCTTTGCTTTTAGTTTTGGACGCATTCCCCACGGAAGAGGTGGCGGTTGCATGTTGTCTTATACGGAACAAGTCAAAGACAGATATGCCCAAATGAAAACCCGATTTGATGAAGCATCTAAAGTATCCTTTTTTCCCAACGTTTTAATTTTCTCCATGTCCTGATGCTAATTATAGACATGCATTCCTGCGTTCAGCTGCTGCCTGTCCTTTTTCCAGGAAAGCGACCAAAAAGAGTCTTTGACAAAGTTATTGATACTGTGTCACACGGAAGCAGAAACAGGGCATTTGGGGATTCTGTGAAATTTCAGACGACCGACGCGGAGAAGCTT
>JAAUYG010225334.1_pt1 | contig 11812 bp, 12 predicted proteins | sample 7278091 | NCBI WGS metagenome assembly JAAUYG01 (sample SAMN14350201, study PRJNA611818) | marine sediment metagenome | isolation source: surface marine sediment (0.6m) | place: French Polynesia: Moorea | collected 2018-08 | reverse complement strand
GTTCTTGGATAGACCGAGGATGACGAGTTCCATGAAGACGCTAATAGGTCCTGTGCGAGGGAAATCTTCCAGCAGGTGATCCATGAAGATGTGTTAGTGGAACTCTGTTTTATCTTCCGTGTGCATTCCTGCAAATACGATGATGGAGAACTTTTTTTTTCTCGAATCAACTTGTCTGATGCGAAAGATTTTCTGTCATCCTTTTCAAGAAAATAATTTTCCCGGCTGCCAGATTAGCAGACACGCATACCCTCCTCGTTGTTTATTGGGAATGACGGCATTTTGCCTTCCTTAGTCCATCGCGCCATTTCCTCAAAGGCGTTGGCTGGTGGCAGTCGCAATGCCTGCTCGAATTTCTTTCGCTCGAATTTGTCGAAGGCCGACTGATCCAATGGCGCCACTGAAATACGTCATCCAAATTAAAGGGCGTAAGAGTGTTCAATGAAATCGCTGTGTTTGTGATAGCTGCCTGGTGTTGTGTTGTGTGCCTTCGCCAGAAATGTTGCTGAAGATGATGGCCATACAAACACAGGGAACGTCATCAAAAAACAGCCAATGACCTAAGGCCCCGTTCACACAGGACGCGGAGCACCTTGCAACAGGTTGCAAGCAACATCAAAGGGTTTGCGCGCAAATCTGCTTACGCGTCCTGTGTGAACGGGGCCTAAAACTGCTACAGAAGTCAGTACTTTATAACAGTGGCCGGGATTCGCCGTAGGGAAATGAGAACCTTCCAGGAGGGAGGGGGAGAGAGAAAGAAAGAAGCAAACAAACAAACAAGTACACGTGGCGGGGTTCCAATTCAAACCACTACACTAGTGGTGTGACGGAACAGAAAACTGTGTTGTTGGGTGGGGGGGGGGGATATCCCAACGACGGCACGTAGAGTCGCCCCAGTTTACAGCAGGACGCGGCCTAAATGTCCCCGTCACTTTTTCGCATGGAAGCCATTTTGTACGCTGGACTTTATATGGCTCGAAATAACAAGAAGAAAAATTTTGAGTGAAAAAAAAAAAAAATGTTCCTAATTTATCGAAAAATTAAATGACACTCGCCACAGAACAAGAACCCAGAGAAACAATGAATGCTTGCAGCAACGTCTGCGGTGTACGATTTCCTGCCCACTCCATTTTCCGTTGGGATACAAATGCACACATTTTTTCGGGTCGTTTGTACTGGGGTACAATGGACTTAGGGGCCCATTGACGCCGTACCGTACAGTGTCGGAGGACATACCTACGGATACAAGAATGAAAAGAAGCAATACTCTCCTTTCAAAAATAATCAGCACGAATGTGAGAACAGGAGAGAAGACAGCACCTGCGCTCCTGACCCCCGGGATTCTGTTTCCTGCGTTGTCTGTAAAAACACCGAGAGCAGCGCCGTCGTACAACCTGAAAATGAGACAACTCAATTTGCTCCAGGGTTTCCTTCACAGAGGACAAAAGCAGCAGAAATGAAAGAAAAAAACGCATGCAAGGAAATGTCACTTTGTAACAAAAAACACCCACTTGAAATCTGACGGCACATTCAAAATTTTGTCAACGACTGTCGCTCTCTTCCTGCAAACGTGAACAGCAGCACTTTAGTTTCAGTTTAAACGAATTAGTAACATTCAGAAAGCTATTGAACGAGATGTAAATTTCAATTGGATTACCTTTCATCTTCAGTCAGTGGTACGTCTTGATCTTCTACAGGCAGGTGGTCAGAATGTTCCATAAACACTCTGTAAAATGACAAAGCAAAATGCACAGTTAAGCCTGAAAAACTGCTGTGGTTATATCTGTGGTGTTACAACTTCGTTAGGAGCGAACTGCACTCATTCAACACCCCAACCAGCCGCCCTTCGATTCCAAATCCTTACAAACTTCGAAGTCATGCAAGTTGAAAGCCAAAGTAGCCAGTGTGGCTCGGCCTTTACTGCTGGCAAAACACCAACTGGAATGCCTGGAGATGTTCCCAACGCACAACGCATGTGCTGGTGTGAAAGCGCCCTTAGCTCAGTTATATTTTGTACTCGACCTGTTTTTTTGCCAGGATCGGCCAATGCGGCGGCGGTACATGTCCAGGCGGTGGCCCTGCAGTTCCTGACGCCTCTCCGCGGTCTCCTGCTCCAACGCGCTTGGAGGCGGCGTCATCTCATCGTCGGCACCTTTCGCACCATTGCCAGGTTTTTCACTCACGCCTGCCTGCGCCATCGCCTGTGTCCTCGCTCTCCTCGCCTCCAGGCGCCTCTGCATCAACAAATGCTTCAGCTGGTTCGTCTCGTCTTCATTGGCCAGACTGAGGTTCTCTATTTCCTGCTCTTCCCAATGCGGCTTTTTCTTTCTTTGCTGTCTCTTCATTTGCATTCCATATTGCACATCACCAGCATGTGATTCACTGTCAGTCTTGTTGTTCCTGAGTGATATCTGTTCTGTTTCATCGCTCTGTGGAGCTCGTCTTCTCAATCTCATTTCAGTTTCATCGCTTTGTCTGCCTCGTTCTCTCATTTCATCTGTTTCCTTTCGCCCTTTCCACGACGGCAATTCTTTCTTTTTGTTCTCAGGTGATCCGCGCCTTGTTTTCTTGCTGTTGTCATCTCGCTGCATCCCAGGTCCCGTGCTGTCCTCTTTCACAGGTGGAACCAAAGAATTGTACTTCTCGATTTGGCGCAGAAATTCCGAACGGGACAAGTCGTCTGTGTCTTCAGACAATTTTCGTCTCCGATGATTCAGTGCATCACCAGACCTGCTGATATACAATGAACAGCTGTTATATTTCAGAAAAAGACATTCCGGCCAGTGTTACGCGCCTGAGCCGATCCTTCTGGAGGGTCGGTCCGAGAACAAGGCCTTTGTGTGACTGATAAGGGGTTGGTGCAGTTCGAGGCGCAGCCTGACCCCTTTTTGCAGGGTCGATCAAAGAAATCGTCGGCCTGGGCTTTTGACACGCGCAGTATCGGTAGCAAGCCTGATGCGCTTGTCAGTAAAGGCCTCGCGCGTGATAAACACCACATGATCAGACGGATCATGTGATCAGGTCATGTCTGTGTGGGGGAGGAGGGGTTCTCCCACGACGACGACCACACGTTCATGACTCCGAAGGCAGTCCTCGCTTACAGCCGCGCTCGCCCTAATAAACACGCATGCGTTGCAAGATCTTACTGGGAGCAACCAACGAGTATGCCGACACAGCGGAAACGCGGAAAGGCAGCGTGTGTTCAGGAGCCTCATCATGAGATCACCTGGTGTCTACAGGCTGAGCAGTTAGAAGAGGGGAGAGGGTGGTCTGGCGGCAACAGTAGCAGTAGGTCTCCAGTCAAAACTGGCTGCAACAGGGACGATGTTCTTTGTTGGTCGCCTCTCTCCCCAACAACAATGACGACGACGACAGGCGCGCGACTCTTACAGGGTGCACGCTTTCAGCCGCGCGGCCTAAATATCCGCCGGGACCCCAAAAAAAGACATCTAATTCCACATGCCCAGGCGCGAGCACTAACGGTGACGGGAAAACATAACTCCTGTCCTCATCATGCGTCCGGATCCCGTCTTCTGGGCTTGTTTGTTCGTGGAGGTTCAGCTCGGTCTCTTTTGGCCGTCCGTTCGGAAGCCGTTCCATCAAGTCCCTCAGATTCGACTCAAAGTTACCACCCATTGAACGCGCCAACACTTCTGCCGCCTTGAGGACCTTGTCGTCATAATCTCTGGAAAGACAAGTTCGCTTAGCAAGCGTAAAGACCGCGCGTTTCCCGTCACGTGATCGGCTCAAGACAGGGTCGGGGGGTGGTGGTGCGGCTGACGCGGAGGCCCCAGGGTCAGGGCTTGGAGGGTCTGGGTCAGGCCTGCCACAATGACCACAACGACGAAAATGACAACGACCACGACATGACATGTACAGGACTCTGCCGCCCCGGATTAGAGCCTCGCGCGGCCAAAGGTGGTTCCGCAGACTGCTCGGTGGTTTTGTTCGGTCTATTTTTACGCTGTGTTTTGCCTGTTACACACCAGGTGTGTGTTGGCTTTGGGGTTGCGAACGACTTAATTCTCACCCGCGTTTTGACCTGTCCTCCTCCCTGCGTTGTTGATTGCGTTCAGCTCTACTGCGAGGTTTCGTGAGATGAAGCAACCCTTCGTAGCTGTTGCCATTGTCCTTGTCGTCATGTTGCGATGCCCCGTTGCTGCATTGGCGCACAACATTCAACATCACGGCATCGTGAGTTAAGGTGGGCAAACACTTTTTGTGTGACTGTCGGCTTCCAACTAACCTGAATCATGAACCGTGAAAACCATGACATGAGCACCAAATATTTTTTGCACAAGCGTCTTGGCGTTCGGTTTCGACTCCTGGACGGTGCACCATCCGTTGACGGTGTGTGCGCTGTACGGTGCCAGTACATCTACTTTCACCAGTGCAAGACAGACATGTGTGATTATTGACGTCTCAATTGTAGGAGGTCATTGAGAATTTGCGCACCTAACACCAGAGCAAGTGCAAATCACAATTTTGACCATGGTTGGTGGATCAGGGTTAGGCCATCTATGAAGGGAGGTATACCTCACTTCTTTTGGACCTACAATGTATCAATTCCCCTACAAATGGAACTTGAATGTCAACAGGTGCATTTTGTGAGAAGAAACTCACCTGCACGCCCTCAGAAATCCTTGCACACGACCCAACATGGGCGCCGCCATTTTGCTTCTGCGGACCTGTTGGAAAAAAAATGTTGATCTCTTACAGGCTAGACATCTAATTTAGCTTTCAAATAATGTTTTTGTTTCGCACGTAGTATGAACCTAATTTTTGTGCAAACGTTTGAGGATATAACAAGCTGTTTCTAAATTCCTGAGATTTGGAAAAGGCAACAAAAATTCTGCCCGTAACACCTGGGGTGAAGGTCGTTTGATCAAGATGAAAATCCAGAGTAATTTCAAGTCATTTTTTGTTAATTTTGTTGTTCGATTTACATTTTCAGTGTTGGTAATAGTTGCGTACTCAGGTCAGAGTACATGTGCATTTTCTGACAGCGACTTTTTATCAGAGCAGGGCTTAGATTTGCCCTTTTTCTTGGACGACATCAGCAAACAAATAATGTCGTCTGCTCTGCTATCATATGACAAGTCTCAGAATCCAGCCGTTGTTGTGTCAAGTTGTCAGGCCTTCATCACAGCGTACGCCGACGTGGTGGCATCATTTGCGCGCTGCTCGGTCCTCTACGCAAGACCGCTGAGATTCTGTCAACACTGTGTGAGAGAATTTGTCACTGCCAATTCGTATTCAACTGTTATTCTGAAGGTGGGTAGAAGTAGAATCTAGATGTACGGTATAACGGTACATGTCAAAAATAAGGGTGCATTGCCTTTTCGGCGCCAGGACGTCAATTTTTTGTTGTGTTTGGGTCGTCTTCTTCATCGTTGTGCCACCCGATGCTGCACGTCCGGACCCCTGATTCCACCCCACCCCGACTGCTCGACTTTGTGAAAGAACGCAGTTGTTTTGTTTCCCCCTCCCCACGAAATCAGCAAGACAACAACCAAACCAAAACAAACGGCACAAGTGATAAGTCTGTCCAACCTTGAGGTGCAACTGATTATTCAGGGCAAGTAACACTGCACCCAGTGTCTGTTATCCAACCGCCATGTCTCGCTCCGAAAGCAACTATCTCTGACCTGATTTGTGTTGTGTGTTGCAGGATGTTGCAGTGGTGGACAGGGACGGCCACTCATGTTGGGAAAGCATCAGTGAATCAGACCGGGTGCAGATCATCATCAAGAACATCCAGTTCATCGACGATCTGTGGCAGGAGTGCGAATGTCAAAGTAAGATTTGCTGATGGTGCAACAGTCTTTTCTGCGGTGTTTGGTCGAACGTGTTTCCTGACAAATGTCTCTCACTTGTGTCGACGCAAGGTCCTTTGCTGCAATTAGTTTCACTTTTGTGACGTTTGTGTTTCAGACTGCTTTGAGTACGCGCACATTATCAACGACACAGTTGAAGTGAAACTTAACAATGACACGGTGCAGTTCTTCCAAAAGGCCAACGAGACACTCGATTGCTTCCACAACAAGTCGCAGGTCGTTGGTCTGTTGCGCACTTTTGATTGCGTGTGTGTTTTTCTTTGTGGCTTTTGCTGGAAACAGACTTCCAACAACAGCGGAAATTTTTATTTCTCTGCCCAGGGACGCAACAACAACTCATTGTGTTTTGTTCTTGCAGCCGATGTCAGGCGATGACCTGTTCGACAACTCCACGTGTGAGCAATGTGCGGAGAAGTACGACGAACTGAACTCCTTTTACCACGACCTGGAAAATAAGTACAGCCACGGCACCTGCATGGACATTGTCGACATGGTATCTCGCCTCCTTTCAAGTCAGAAAAGCTTTGTTTGTCAGAAAGATGAAAAAAACACTGGTTGGATTACTTGACAAAAGCACACAAAGTGCAATTTGCGAGACTAATTTGACCTGCCTAGACGAAGGAAGTGCGCTTGTTTTAGTAACAACACTGATTTATCCCTTCTTGAAGAAAGTTATTTGGACTGACAAGGTTGTTATCTGGGACTGACAAGGTTGTGTCCAAGTTGCTTGTTTTTCGTCTTGAGATGACAAAGATTTTGTTGCTGTTGCTTTGTAGATGAATTCAACGCGATACACGTGGAGTAACAAGTATCATTGCAACTCACACCCGAACAACCTGGTGCCTGTGTTTGTGTTGTCCGGCTTCCTCTCCCTGCTCCCCGTTGTCTTCTACGTCGGCAACAAGATCCACGGCAGCAGCGTGCAGAACAAACTCATGAAGCGTGAGTTCTTGTTCGTTATTGCGAAAAAGCAATCAGTCAGACATGATTGAAATGCATTCGCGCAATTCTTGCAAGAACACAAGGTTGCTGAAAACAGTTTTGAATTTGCTTGCAGAACGACGTCTGAAGGACGTGACAGAGTCAGGGAGCAACCAGCCCGCGCAGCAGACTTCATCTGCACAAAGGAGCTCCTCCGCCTGAACATCCCTGTTTCATAACACCACTCATTGAGAACTAGTATCATGATGACTCTCATATTTCTCACCCCATTTCTCTCCCTGCCCAGTGCAGTTTTGGGATTGTGCTTGTGCGATAAACAGAGACTCGATTTGGATGATGCCAAACGCAGAAGAAATGTGGACAAAAGAGTCATCGGTTGTTGTTCATGGACACTGAAAGACACATGGGACGCAAACATGGGAGCAAGATTGGAAGTGATGAGCATGTGAAGAAATTTGGTTGACAATCGTGCTGAATCATTTGGTCGATTCCGCTTCAAGCTTCAATTTGACTAAAGTGCCCAGTGTGTCAACAACTCCATGGCTGTGATTGTGGTGACTATGCAGTCCACCGAAATTAACATTCCTAAATGAATACAGAACCAAGGATTTTCAGTCAATCTGGTGAGCAGATCTACCTTGTGTTCGACGAGGAGACCAAACCAAGATCTTCTGTCGTGTGTCTGTGAGCTCTTGTGCTGTGGAGTAAGATGTACCATGGTGGAGAACAACATTCCCAGAAAGGGGTGTCCCTTTGTTTACTGCACATCTGGCTTGAGGTTTCAAGTCGGGACGTTGCAGCTAAAAGTATGAAGAATAGAGGCCTTAGGATTGTGATTTCGTGTGGTTTTAATCAATAGCTCCTTTCACAAATTCGAACGGATTTTTGGATTTCTGAAATGAAACGTGTTCCATTGAAGTCATTGTTCTTTCTGACGAAGTTAAACGGCGTGCCTTGGATAATTGTGTCGCACAAACAGACACAACATTTTCCCCTTTTTTCATTTCCGAACACCCATCATAAAATTTTGTCCTGTTTTATCTTCTCTGATCAACAATTCAGCGCGACGTTTTTGCGCTGTGGTCTTGACATTTCTCTTGTACATCTAGTCCTGAATACTCTGCAGGGTTTTGTTGTTTTGTTGCTATCTTCACTGAAGTTGTTCTAAATGGATGAGAACTTATTGCGACTGCTGTGAGTTTGCTGTCTCCGGGCTGGTTTTCTTTCCGTTTTGGAGACAGGAAAGGCACAGAACCTTCAAAAAATTGCGCTAATCTGCGCACAACTTTTGTACTTAGCGTCCTTGGAGCCTCGTGCTCACACTAGATTGAGACCTGAAGTTTCATGTTTCAATTTCTGTCATCAAAGTTGCAATGTATTCCACGAGAGGGTTGCAACTTTCCAAAAAGCGTACAACATTCGCTGACAAACAGTCAGCAAGACATTGGACACTTATCCCCGTCTTTCAGAGCTTTTGTGAAAGTTGCGCTTTGTTTGTGAGGAGGTGTGAGGCGTAAAATTGGAGACAAAAATTGAACCGTTGTTGAACACCTCGCTGGCAACTTTTCTTATTTGTCATGAAATGAAATCAAAACTTTTTTTGAATAATTTGTGTGTGTTTTATTTTCGGTGCAATTCTGTGGCGCTCATGAGGTCTCGCTGAAAACAAGGCGTTGTTTCTGGGAAACATCTTGTGTCTGTCAGGAATTCGGAAAAACGCGATCTTCTGTGATTTGTCAGTTGTGTGACAAAAAGGGATTTTTAGAAATGTGAGACGCAACCAACCTGCATGATAAGATCTCGTTTTCTTCGGCACAAGTGAGGGACTTGGAGGTTGTGACGGCTGTGGCCCACACGTGAACACGTGAAGCACATGGAAATCTATCCGTTATGAATGTTGAGCCTCCAACTGGAAGGAGTTCATCGAAGGGCAGGATTTGAAAAACAGTCATTTCATGCGGCTATCGTGAGGTACATGGAGTTTAATCCCACCGAGGTCTATCCGGGAAGCATGACACATATATCTTGCGGGAAGCTGCAGGATTACTCATGTTGCAGTGACATCTACAGTTCACGGCGGTGAGTACCTTCAGCTTCAGCAGCTGAGAGAAGGGTTCGCACTGGTACTCGATTATCGATGGGTCGACAGGACCTGATTTTGCCTGCTGCCTTTTCTTCTTTTGCAAAACTTATGACGCAATCAAACGCACACGCCCACCAGGGTGTGCAAGTTCCCTTTGGGGGGGGGGTGTTGCAGGAGCCGTCATGAACAACCCTTCTCTTCTCCACTGTCATTCAGGTGAACTGAGAACGAGCCTTCTTATGCAGCTCTGACTCGCAGTGAAGCAGTGTGCTCAAAACAGTGAGTAATGCCTCGTCTGTTTACCGGCTGCATTTCTGCGGATTTTTGGCACAGTTCTGCTCAAGGCTGATTGAGTAAATATACGATTGTTTTTTGTGCCGTTTTCTGCGTAAAAGTTTATCACAATACAAAGAAACGCCGTCAAGGGACACAGTTACCGAGGAAACAGCTTCTCGGGCGAAAGAACGTGAAACGTGAAATTCAACGTGCAACGAAAGCTATAGGATCACGTCTTTTGGAATTTGTTTAGCTCTTCTTTTCTTTGTTCTTTTGTGAAGTTAATCAGTTAAAAAGGATTCTTTTTTTGTGAATTGTGGATGCTGTTGTGATAGGCACTGCAGTCATATTCGGATTGCTTTTTCACCCCAAACGACACGCGTTAACTGCAGAGGAAAGTGGGAGTTTGGAGTGGAAGGTGTTGAGCAAAGATTGCCTGGATTATCTGTGCTGCAGGTAAATAACTCTGTGGAATTTTCAGCATTTTCTTCACTGTACACACAACTCGAAACGCATAACTTTTTGAATCGCTCACAGAAAAAAAAAAAAACAAACTTTCTGATTGTGCGCACAAGAAAGCCACAGAGGCCATTGTGGTGCGCGTAAATGCACGGCTGTCTGCCGTCTTCATGTCGTTTCCATCATGCAGAGTTTTCTCCCGTGTCCTGTACCAGAAAAAAATCTGTTTGTCAACAATTTTTCCTACGGACGAAATGCATCCTGGCGACCCCCGTTTCGTCTGGACATACATGTAACACTGCGAAAGCGGTGTGGTTCCACTATTGTGCACTGTAAATCTTCGCCATTCAGGGTGAACGCAAGAAGACAGCGAGGATGCCCCACGCGCGGTCGGCCTGTGAGACCCTGGATGACTTCGTGGAGCTGCACTATCCACAGCTTCAGATCCTCGGTGTGCCCCAGAAGTACTGGCCAACTCTTTTTAACAAACTCAAAAATGAGGTGAGTCCTCGACCATTGACATTCGTGGAACAACGCAATTACAGCATTGACTCGTCCAAATCGCTGTTGGTGCTTCCGACCCCCTCCTTGAGTCAAACGGCCTCCCGGCAGTGACCCAAGCGTCCGCGAGCCCTTTTAGCCAACCTATCCACTGACCCTGACCTTGACCTGCAGTCTTGATTGGTTGGAATTCACATGGGATCTGAGTTACCTAACCTTGTATTGATCGGGAGACGGTTCGATCCTCTCAGGACAGCAGGATTCTAATTCCTGCGAGACTCATTCTGAAGTTTTGGCACAGACCATGAATGCCGCAATGGCTCAAATCAAAAAAGTATCCAAACATGCAGAACGCCAACAATCGACCTGTTGCAAAGAAATTAGCATCAGTCGCTCGTATCTTCAGCTGAGAATGCCGTATTCACCGCACAAAAATCCGCATTTCACAGCACCGGATCCGACAGACTGCATGTGGAAACATTATTCTGGCTCAGGCCCAGATAGATCCGCACAACGCATGGCTGAGTGACAGACGCAATGCGGGATTCCAACGGGGAAATGGGAAGAGCAGGGCAACACTGAGTGACGAATCTTTGAACACTCCACACCAGTTTCATCAGTTTCCCTCAGTGCTTTTTTATGTGTGTTGGCTGTGTCTTTTTCATTCTCCATATCCCGATTACCGATAGACCCAGGATAAATATCTGCAATTCTCATTCTGTCTGACAATAGATCTGCTCCTACAGATCAATTCTGTGGTGCCCACAAGACACTTTTCGGGAGAGAAAACAAGGGTTTGAGCACCATGGTTCATGGGCTGGTTCATCTGTAAGCTGCAACCTTTTGGACAAGAGTAACTCATTTCCAACCAACCCAGCTGACTTAATTCTGCCCATGCTTCAGGAAAATCAAGCTCGTCTGGTGGTATGCTTGCTGGTTTGCTTCATCGACAAAAATCTTACCCCGTTGCAGCCGACTGTGCAAACTGATCGAGCTGCCCGTCAGTTTTAGCTGCGATTCTTGGATCGTGTACACTCCCACCTTAGCATTGCAGCATCTCATCCCAGGCCTTAACCCAACTTAGATCTACAGCTACACATGTACATATTTGCTGCAACTGCAACAACGAAAAGTGCGAGCGTATGTCTCTGCAGTTTTTCCTTTCCACAGAACATCATGAGGTGTAAATGCTTTTTTAGCGCAAGATTCTCCGACGCCCAATTCATAAATTTCGTTGTTCGTTTATTTATTTCTTTGACAAAGCTTTGTTCCGTGTCGCAAAGACAGGTCAAAGAACGAAATTCATGAAGCTTTCTGAAGTCTTCAGCCTTCCGCGTTCGTTGCAGACTCTCGACGCAGGAGACACGTTCAGCCTGCTGCAGGTGGAGGAACTGGAGGGAGATGAGGCGGGTAACATCGTGCAGGGCGGAGACGTGAGCTACACCTGGAGCGTGTTTGTCACCTGCAAGGACGGCATCAAGGTGGACAATCCCAAACAGTAAGTTCTTCTGATTGCCATGGTCGGAAAAGTTGCTCACATATATATAAAGTGATCTGCGCTTGATTTTGGAGAAAAATACACGCAGGCGCTGTTTCATGCACGTAATAGATGGGCGGTTTCTTGTTTAATGACAGCATCTACCTGATTGACCATGCCTGGACGTATCGGATCGAGCACGCCCGGCGTCAGCTGGAGGGGTCACCGCGCCTGCTC
>JAAUYG010185631.1_pt1 | contig 11812 bp, 15 predicted proteins | sample 7278091 | NCBI WGS metagenome assembly JAAUYG01 (sample SAMN14350201, study PRJNA611818) | marine sediment metagenome | isolation source: surface marine sediment (0.6m) | place: French Polynesia: Moorea | collected 2018-08 | reverse complement strand
CAGAAGCTCGTGACTTATCCCGGTCCACGTATGCGCACCACCAGCAGGCAGTACTCCACAACATGACAGAAATAGAGCCGACAGAAGAGGCACTGTGAATAGCCTAAAGTCGCGAATCATCATAAGTTGCATAAGTTGCATAAGAGCGCCTGCCTCTCACGCTGAAGGTCCCGGGTTCTAATCCCTCCCGATCCAGAAGCGAAGAAAAAGAGAGGCAGGTTCACGTGTCATAACGCCCCCCACAAGTCCTCTGTCCAGAGTGGGACGCTACAAAGCCGGGTCTGAATGGTTCATGTAGTGGCTGTGATACACTGCGCTAGCGGTGATGACTGGGGAAGCAGATAGATGTACCCTGATTCATGTGGGCCGCCTAATAAATTCCACACAAGCAGAGAACAGAAAACCTCCCCCACACCCACACTGCATACACTTACAACACAAGGGGGAGCCACCAAGAGCAGTCAATAGGCTATGAGCCTGCAAGACTGAAAATATGCTATGATATGATATGATATGACGTCAAGGTCTTACAAAAAGTGACATGGCGACACAGGGGAAAAATAAAAAGTGACGTGTGACATAGCATAAATTATTTGGACCCATGTGGAGCCCTAGAAACTGTACTTCTCGCTAGCAGCCACCTAACGTAGTGATATAAAAACCTGGACCAATCCTGCATAAAATACAGTATCCAGTAGACTGGAAACAATATGATGTATTATATTGTGTTATAAAACTTCATTTAAAAGCTTAATCTATAGATCAAATTCCTAACCCAGTCCAGAATATTCTTCACGTGTTCTCCAGAAGTAAAGCTACAGCTATTCCAATCTTACTGCACTGCATTCTAACATGTAAAACTCTGGGCAATTTTACAAAAACGCAAGAGTTATAATACGAGAGTTGCTTACAATAAATTAGCTTTAAGGCATCTATTTAACTTTAATTATAACCTTCACTGCAGTGCCACTGGTATGTTTGCTGGCATGAACATTCTGAGCTTCGACGCGCTCAGAAGAAAGTGTATGTACAATTTTATGCAAAGGCTGCACAGTTCTGCCAATGGAATTATCAATGTTTTTATGTCAACATGTAATGTGCTCAAGCAATGTCCAATCTTCGATGTGCATGTGTTTGTTTCACCGGCATTTTCTTCAGCTGACTGGAGCAGTAGCTAGAGGAGCCTTTGTAATACCTGACAGCCCAACTATAGCTGATGAACCTTTAAGAGCCGCTAAATTATGAAACTGGTCCTTGTGCTCAAGCTACTGGCTGTAATGCTCAATGTGAAACATATATTAACTCCCTACCAAGAAGTGGTATCAAATGGGGATGCTAAGAGCTGTGGTCACAAGAACTGCCAATCAAAACAAGCTTAGTAAGCTATAACCATGCAACACAAAACCCTGATAACATTGGGTATATTATCCTGGCCAGAGAAGTGTACTGAGTTTGCTGGCTTGCATTGTGCATCTGGTGTAGAACTGCATGAAGGACTGGATCCTGCAAGTCCATAGCTTTCAGATAGGAAACCAAAATCACGAGATGGCATTCTAGGCAGCAAGTAGCCATATAGTATTTGTATCCATGGCCTGAGAATACCCTCCTCAAGTTGGAGAGCCTAACATGTCAGAGAATAACTTCAACTGGCACCTTGAACGGCAAAGACTGGCTGACTACTCAAGAACCCAAGGGAACCCCCCCTGAATGTACCACACATCTCTACTTCCATATGTGTCATATCTCAGTGACCCCACACTATATATAGACTGACTGGTACGCCCAGCTGTCAGCACCCGCAAACCCCTATAAGTTTGGGAACCTCAGTGAAGTAGAGATCTGCTTGATTGAGAAAACGAGAATGACCTGTAACTTAGGATCGAATGTGGCAGAGGAAAACCGGTGTGAGAACTGGACACGTTAGGCTGTTCAACCACAACAGCCAGTTTTGCACTCTATTGCGAGGATGTTGCCATCGTCAAAAAGGCTGACCAATATCAGGGGAATTGTATGCCACAACATATTCATAGTCAATGGTAAATTCTGCAGAAATAACAGTACACTTCATATAGGCCCCAGAAGGGCCTCTGGGACGGATAGCCAGAGTGCGCAAGAGAAATCAACGTGAGAACTTTCAATGTGGCAAAGACAATAAACATCCAAGAGTACTTGAGGGGAGATCTGATCTGTGTGCCAGCAGAGGGGACTCAATAGACTGGTATAGGCCGGGCCAATATAGACACTTGGTGTGCTGTCAGCACCCACAAATGAATGAGATATCGATCATCAAAACATCCTCCTGTATGGTGTACTATGTGGTGACCGTTATGATTTCACTGCTGGTGCTACTGTGTGTGGGAAGTCAGTATCTTAGAGAGCTGGTCATGTGTTGCACTGGGCAACACAGCATATATAATGTGTGGCCACAGGTTTTGGGTGAAACTAGCTGATCATTATAAATTATCCATTCTTATACCATACATATAAATTAACCTGTCACTCACGTCATACCATCCAGGATTTTGACTCGGCCGCTGGTGATGCCACAGAAGCCAAAGGAACAGAAGAACCTCTCTTAATACAGTCAAATACTGAAAAGCAACCCCAGAACAAAACCCACTTATTGGATAACCAAAAGTCAAACACTATATACCGCACTGTATTGTTTTAGGATTAAGACCCTCTCAGAATCAGGATCGCTTTAGCTCGACCATGGGTGAACTAAATTCTGGTGTACCACCATTACTACACAGCAATCTTCATGGCCTACATGTATACAATGTTTCCATATGCAAACGTAGAAAGTGTGGTTCTTACCCAAAGCCAAGCCATAGACAGATCAAAAGCAAATTAATAATTTATTCTCTGTAAAGAACAAATTAACACATTTTAAATTTGTTTTAATGTACATTGTACAAAAAATATCACAATTTTCAACATTGATATGTAAAATGTGAAGGCACAACAGAATATTTATAATTAAAATGTGCTACATAAAAAAGGCCAGTTTCTAGAAAATTCTCAAGTTACAATCATCTTGACACTGATTTCCACACTGAAGATCAGTTTGCACTTTTCATGGATCTTTTTTTTCTGGAAACGGCTCCTACTCATTCTAGCTTATATCTAACAAAAATAAACAAATGGGGGAACAAGCATTTTCTCATCCCTCCTAACCATCCAACGCCTCTATTTAGCAGCATTATATGGTGAGGTACATGTACGTACAGCTCTTAGGATCTGACACACAGTTACCATAATACTGTACCGATTTTAACACAAGCTAATATATCCATATATGATCTGGCATACATAAATTATTGAATACATATGTAAATATCAATATGTATGTACTACATTTAATATGTATAATCAATTGCCCTGTTTTTGATTTATACTGCAATACACAGAATAATATACATGCAGTTTGCCGGACTCATAGATGACTAATAAAGACTTGCTGCATATGAGTTTTTGATCTTTGCATTTGTGGGTCCCATAAACTATAAATTTCTGACACTTGTAGAGGCCCAGGTAACATTCTGTTATCAGGGTAGTGATGCTTTTCATGAAATTACATATCAGTAATACTGCACAATGCAATACACATTTGTTAACTGTCGCAGTTAGTGGTGATAGAGAAGGGCAAAATGTTACTAGTAATTACACAGAAGACGGGACAGCTAATTAACAAATTACCAACAATCTACATGTGGAAACGAAATGTACAGTAACAGAGGGAGCATAAGTTACATGATCAAATCACTGCATGAGAGGTATGGCTACAGGGGAGTACTTAAAACTACTTCATGTGTACTTGTGTCTAACATCAGCAATCTGTGCTAAGACACAATCGTATTTGTGCATTTCAAGGTCTCCTATACTGTGTTCAATGTGATTTCTTGGCACGTAGGTTATAGCCCTTCCCCTGACTGGGCAGCTGGCCTGTGGCCTTCACAGGAAATGCTTGTCTCATGGCCTCCCAGGACTGGTACAGCATCGCCAGGGGGATCACCACCCACAGGCCGTTGAAGAAAACAAGGTATACCCACAGGTACAGGAAGTTGTCGGTGACCAGGTTTGGGCTTCCTGTCAACCACTCGGGGCAGAATGTCATCCAGCCTAAAAGTGAACAAGTCAATCAATCCGATCGTACATGTACTGCATTATAAATATTAAGAAATTGTGATATATATACACCTACACACTTAAAATACCATGCAGTTAAAAATATATTTTTTGCCACCAACAAACACTTCTACATAGGTTTCATCGAAATCTACAGAGCCATGAGAAATATTCATAATTACCGGTATACACTATTTATAGTGGTCACTGTACTAATAGCCTGGGGCCTTTAAAATGACCTTCATAATAAGGGAAGTTTTCATTTACGGTTGGTCTTAAAATGGAAGATCTTACGGTAAAGGTTTAGGACCAGAGCCAGAGTTCTCAAAAATAATTAAGTTTAACTTTTGACTTAAGTCAAATGCTTAAAGCTGTTCACTTTAAGCATTTGACTTGAGTCAAAACTTAGACTTAATTATTTTCAAAAATTCCAACCCAGATATTATTAGCTCACCCCTTCACACACAAAATCACTTGACAACTCTACTGTGGATCCCTACCTTACACAACTCTGGACATAACACATACCCCAGTCCACCAAATTGAACAACATCACAGGTTTTTTGGTTCAGAATTAGGAGCACCGCAATACTAGAAGTATTACCGGTAAGATAATTTTGGTCTCAATTATGGGTGGTCTTAATTCTGGATCTTCTAGGTAAGTACTAACAATACGTAGCAGCAGGACATGTCTCACCTCCATACAGCTCGCACACACACAGCACGATCTGGACCCAGTGACGGTAGAACTTGTTCTTCACTATGGCATAGATCAGCACAAGGCACAGCAGCCCATCCAACACTACTGTCAAGATTTCCAGGGAGACAATATTAGGGTCAGACACCCCCCAGCGTATGTCAGCCTTCGCATACTCTTTCCCTGTAAGAGAATAAAAGGAGGTTTCAACCACTACGATCTGTGAGCAAACAAAAATTTTCTTCGGATGTAAAACAGTCAAAGTCTTTAATTGAAATTAAACCTACATGCACCGTAAATGCCACATAAAACACTGAGAATTGGCCAGAGTAGAAAAGTGAAACCTGTGGCTAAAAGTCAACTCACAACTTGACTTCAGTGACCTGTCTTTTTTTTTCTGTTTTTCTTCAATTACATACTACTTAAGAAGCAATATTTTTAATTTTTGCCTTGAGAGCTAGACTCGATGAGATGCTACGATATACCTGTAAGCTAAGTACAGTAGCCCCTCTCTTAGTGGCCACTCTCAACAGAAGCCACCCTCTCTAATATGGCCACAAATTTTTGCCACTGCTACTACAAATGCATTTACTTCTTCCTCTCTCAAAAAGGCCACCTCTCTAATGTGGACACAATTTCTTGGCAAACAGGGTGGTCTTATTAGAGGAGGACTACTTATTAGAGGAGGACTAATGTACCGGTAGCTGCAAGGAATTTATAAGTGACAAATGCCTTGGACAAATTGTTTGCTTGCACACACCATGGATGCAGTATACCAATTAAAAATGTGGGTTCAGAAATGATAGGTCCAGTGGTCCATCTCTTTTGCTGCCACACAATTTTCTCAATAGAAGAGAAGTGACCACGCTACCAGTATGCAGACTGTTGCACACAAAGAGAGGGAAGGTTATATTGTTATAAAGTCTATTTTATCATACCAGGTATATTGAATTGAATATAAACTCAAATTTAACAAGCGCAGTCGGTTACATATGACTGCTGTATATATCCCCTGTTCACCCTCAAGCACCTCACCCTAAAACCTGCTCATTTTCATCATGTTATTCTTTTGATAAAATCTACATTGGAGCAGCAGATAAATCTCATCTCCTTCCTATTGCAGGGTACTAGTACAGTGGGATGGGTACACCAAATGCGGTGTGGGAAAAGAAAATGTTTGCTGAGTGGTACGGGGGTAGTGGGTTATGGTATTGTGGGGTAGGATGGAAGGTGGGAAGGATCCAATAGGTAATAATTTATGCCTTAATCATTAGATTAAGTATTAAGCTAGTACTACAGAAAGGCCAAAGAAAACCTCTTACTCAGAAGACCCATATTAATTTTATGCTACTTACCATATAAGGTCATAACATTATGACCTTTGCATACCAAAGTATGCAAAGGTCATAATGTTTAGTGGAGGTATATTCTTTATACTAGTGGACTAGAGCTAGTTCTACAATACAATAAAAGAGATCCAAAGAAAACACTTGCTTAGGAGGCCCCAAATTGATACTTCTTACCTAATTTATGTGCTAATGGCCATATTAATTCTGCAAGCTTCATCACCTGATCCTGTTGGGCATATTTTTCACACAACTGAATTAGGAAAACTGTTTGGGGCATCCCAAACTGATTTTTCAGACTAAAGTCATGTGCTATGTAAAATAAGTGGGTATATTTAGTATTATTGGTGTTAATCACGGTAAGGCTGAAACCACAACCGGTAAGGCCTACTTTTTGATTAGGATTAAACTACATCTGATACACATGTGATATGCTCATTATAAATGTGAGCATGCCCCAAACCTTTGGTGATTGAGATGGACACAAAAAAGTGCATATATATTCATCAAATATCAAAGAATTTCTATAGAAATTGTTCTAAATATGTAAACTGTAGAGAGCTAATGAAAAACGTTTCCTGTTGTGGTGGAACCAGGCCAAATCAAGAGCATCTCCCGGAATACCAACTACATAGTACTGATAAGAGCTGAGCTTACATAGTTCTGCCATCCAGTGCTGTGATGACACCACAGTCCCATTTAAGGATAACACCACGAATGAGCCTTCCTGAAAGACATAAAGCTTGAATATAGCAATCAGATCAGGCAAAATGAAACACAAAACGGGCAAAGGCGCAGGGGCCTTAGTACCCTGCTTGAACTTTCCAGATAGGTAATTAGGTTTAGCACCTAACAGCCATGTAACATGGTAACACTGATCCTAATTTGTGACATTTAAAAGTCATAATGACCTCGGTTTGATATGGACTGAAGTAAATGTAACCTATGTTCTAACTATCGAGGAACAAATGTATCCCATATACACATCAGTACATATGTTGTATGTATATGTTGTACTCCAGGGTTGTACTCCATTTTGAGACAGGTGCACCAAATTGTATTTTGAAGTCTTATTTCTCTCGCAAAGGAGCTGACTTAGGCCACAGTACTATTAAATGCTAATAGGAAATCATATATGGGGAACAAGGCATGCACAACTTTATGAAAGCTTGCTGAATCACAGTATGTAGTCACAAATGCGACTTCAATAAGTATGGTCTCTATGGGATTTATTACAACACTGATAGAACATGTTGAACTCTTATCGGTCTACTACCTGCCTACTACCGCAAGCGACTTCTGTTGAGCTATCAGTCACAAAGGGTCATTCACAGCTAGGACTCCCACAAATTATTAGACAATGTTGGTAAATAGTAGAGAAGGATGTCATGAATTGCAGGGCAATATATAGAAAGCTCTGGCCATCCCCCATATGCAAGCTTCCCAACAACACTTTTATCTATACACACTACTCTTTAACAAGACATATCTTAGCAAACTAAAGTCACTCCATTCCACAGATAAACCATACTTTTAATGCACAATTTCCCCCCCCCCCCAAAAAAAAACTATCTGTTGCAAAAGACATGTTTTTTTCACTGACGTCACAATCATACATGTGCTTGTTTCCCAAAAGGCAATTGTAAGAGTGCCACGCATTGGTGTGTGTTGGTCTATGCTGCCAGTATGGCTGCTTGTGTTTGGCTACATATTTTATTACACGACAAATCCTGTCCAACACTAGACAGTTAGTTGTTGTGCAATGCAACAGGGCATCCCCATTGGAAAAAATAGCCATGTCAACAAAACTTCCAATTCATGACACATCCTTCTCTAGTGCTATTTACCAATCTTGTGGAATAGGTGAATAGTCTGCGGAATACAGGTGGACTCACACACAAGGATGACCCATTCAAAGTTTCTGCACAACAACCCGCTCGCACATCTAGGATGATCTGCTCCAACAATTAGATGGGCTTTGTGCCTTTCTGTCCTGGTATAGCTGCCAGGCTTCCTACTATAAGAATTAACTGGGCCACTTTTTGTTTACTGGAGGTGGAAGCTGCTAAAACAACTTGCAAAGAGTTTATTCCCACAGATTTGGTTTTGGCAGTGAATTTGGGAAAAATGTATTTATATGTTACACAAATACAAGCCACAACTGTGTACATTGGTGGGAAATGGCATACAAAGTATTAGCGAAATCATACTTGTGATACTGAAAGAAGAATATTACAGATGATACATATTATAATAATACATGTATGCTATTATCCAATGTTCTACACAGCTCACTAGAGCTTATAGTGGGAGCAGGTCATCCTGCAGAAACTTGGAGCAGGTCATCCTTGTGGGCGAGTCGACCATATACCAGTTTGTGAGGCCTCCACGCATCTATATGAAACTGAAAACATGCTGGTTAACTTGTACTGTACGGAAGAAACCACCCAAGCAAAAATAGTTAAATGAATGTTTGTGCCTGTAAGGCTGTACCAGTCACCATGTAACTGAGCAGTTATGGCTAAAGAGTATGACACTCGCCCGGGACACTTTCTCGTGACCCTTCTTAGCTTAAATAATCCGGCTAGTTAACTTACTTGGGCGATAAAACAAGACATTATACGTACTATTGTAAAATGTATCATTGCATCCCAAATAAGCCAAAATAAAATTGCTTTATCAACGCTTGAACACTTTTTCCATATGGCCTTTGCAATGAGGTATGCCAAAACTGCCATTAAAGCAGTGGCTATCAAAGAAACTACAGATACAGTTGAAAGTACAAATTCGCCCATATTTGCAGACGATTCAAACACAACTAAATCGTTTGTACAATATTGATTTGGGGTCAGTATGCCGTAAGGGCTAGTGAGACTGAATTGTGCTTTTGTAAAGAAAAGTTTACTAAATACAATTTTTTTTTACCCTAACTATAAACTTAATATCCGTATAAAAACCAGTTTCATAAACAAAACTTTGTCATGTTTTAACTTGGGCTCTGATTCACATTGCATGACCCCATATGCATGACCTACTATACAATAAAAAGACACAAGTGGATGTGGCCATACGAGACATATCCAAAGCAATCTGTCTAGTGCCGCATGAATGCCTGCAGAAGTTATATGTGATAGGTGGGAACATTCACGCCTGGATCACTTCATTCATTAGAACAGGTCAAACTACTAGTGAGTCATGATGTGCATAGAGAGATATTGACAAGGTTCATATATATACTCTGGAATCCCACAGGGAACAGTGATGGGCCATTTCTCTTTTTACTGTACATAAACAGCCTATTTAGTATACAAACCTATCAGAGCAGAAGATCAAGCCCACCTAGGCAGAATATGAACTCCTTCTCATGGTGAGCTTAGACTTGGAGCATGTGATTCAGTCCATCCCAAAATCTCCTTTGGGTGTCAGCTGGAACTATCAAGAAAGAAAGATGGAAGACTTTTTGCATGTACATTGCTGTAGGCCTGGGACAGCTTACCAACAGAGCTGAGAGATCCAAAACAATCACTAGAAAATTTTAAGGCAATGCTTAAAACCTATCTGTATAAAGAAGCATTATTCGCTAATGACTAAATGCCCATGCTCGATATTTTCCAGCTCGGTGTATTCCATGTAGTAGGCGTCTGTGAACAACTTTTTCCGCATATGGGTGCGGTATAAATTCTGTGTGTTATATCATTATATGTGCTTGCAGAGTAATCCATGTGTCACACCCTATAAATACTTGACATGACTCTGCGTGAGGACTCCGGAGTGAGGACCCTGGGGTGAGGATCTATAAAATTGTACCTCTATCATGGCTCCATGTCACGTCGATGCCCTTAACAACACAAATACTGAGACCACCTAGACTGCTCAATTTGCTTAATTCCCCCACCCGAAAAATAAAAGTACAATATATTCAAAACTGGCCCTGTTGAATATAGACTTGATAAAATACATGTGCACTTATTACGTTGCTTCTTAGAAACTGCCGGTATTGTACATGTTTGGTGGGCATTTTCATAATTAAAATCTGACTCCCAAAGTTGATAAAAGCTCGTCATGGTTCATCATATCAAATTTTGTGTATCCAAACCATGCAATCTTATGTTACTGATCGACACAATCCATTCTCTATAAGGGCTCCACATTGGTCCAAATAATGTATGCTATGTCACACATCACTTTTTATTTTTACCCTATGTCCCCATGTCACTTTTTATAAGACATTGACGTCACTTTCTACAGTTTTTATATATAAAAGGCCACGTCGGATTTCTGCAAGTTTTAAACTGGCCGTGTCGCACTTCATTTTTTACCCATGTGGAGGTCTTCTATGGCTAGTCTGGTAGTCCAAAAGAATATCTGGATAGGAACCCCCTGGCAGAGATTAACGCCAACTATATTCATCAGTTATAGTTGCTTTTTTTTACTTAGTATAACTGCTGCACTTAAATTCTTCAGCAACAGATGAATGCATACAGTATTCATAAAGTTTGTCAAAAAGCTGGGTTTTTTTTTTTAGAAACTGCATGATGCAGATTGTTGTATAACAATTTGCTTTAACAGAAGTTCTGATAGACATGCGAACTTAACTCTGGGAAGACAAATAATGGTCGTGTAATTGTGGATAATTGATACATCCGTTAATTACATAATTAATGTTTGATGGGGTTAGAAGCCACCGTTGGGGGACCTAGCAACTCCAGGCGCATATCTCTTCTGTAAGTCTGGTATTTACCAGTTGCCCTCATATTTACCAGTTCATGGCTGACAGTTTATCTCGAATGCTTCCACAATTCGTTCAATGGAAGGTCATTAGGACAGTGACGTCAGTCAAGGCTTGTAGTGCGAGCTTGGTAACTTATATACCAGTTTCGTCGTATTTACTAGACTTACTGAACGAACCATCTGCTTACTCTGTTACTTGACCCGGGGATTTGACTGGTGACCAGAGAGCCGAGAGTTGCGATTGTTACTGAGCCACTTCAGATGAACAAATTAGTGAGAAACATAATGGCAGAAGCAGGGACGAGAAAAAAGCTCCTTTCTTTGATAGAAGATGTGGAAATTATCTCCAAGTATGAAGTTTAATATTTTGTTGCAGTTAGATTGTAACAGAGTTACTTTAAGGTTAGGTATCTTTCTTCGGAATGTGCGAGAATAATACGAAGCGGCTCAGTGATGGGCGATAAAATAATACAAAACCATAATTTCTGTTAATTGTTATCACTGTAGGGCCTACCCCGGGAGGGCGTACCACAGGCGGTTGAAATATTGAAATATGGAGAAAAAATACTTATATACTATATATAGTATAGGTATTACTTCAGCAAATTCCCAATATTTCAACTGGAAGCTCCTGTACACTTCGCACTACCACCATCACGCACGGACCGTCGTACTACTATATATGTAGGAAGGATGTGCCACGAAAATGCCCCCCTTGACATATTATGCTTGAATTTGAACAAATGTCCAGCGTGCAGGCAGGTAATGTATAGTTTATTTGAAGCACCAGTGTTGGGGCTTTCTGTTACATACTTACTGTAAACATACCCACCCAAACAGTTGTCATAAATGCACATTTATTGCCACTTTCTGCAAACTACATGAGAATCGTTGCTAAACCCATGCTTTG
>JAAUYG010084312.1_pt1 | contig 11813 bp, 6 predicted proteins | sample 7278091 | NCBI WGS metagenome assembly JAAUYG01 (sample SAMN14350201, study PRJNA611818) | marine sediment metagenome | isolation source: surface marine sediment (0.6m) | place: French Polynesia: Moorea | collected 2018-08 | reverse complement strand
GTCATTTCGTTTTTCAGACGGCTAGGAATCCGTGGCCGGGAGCCACGGCAGAGAGTTATGGTTTGACACCTCACGGTGAGAATATATAAATTCGTGCGAATTTATCAAATTCCAGTGCCGGGAACAGATTTCATGAATATGAAGTTGTGATTGACAGTCCTACCTTGGGACCAAGGCTTATTGCTATGGTTGTTACATGTTACTTTCCGCAATGTAAAACCACAATGTTTCTTTCCCCATCTATAATGCCATAATCTTCCGTTATATGATTTTAAAGAATGCCTGCTATGTAGCGCCAGGCTGCCAGCAGCACAGCTAATCACAACTCGCCATGTCAGTTACAAGCTTGGCTATTCCAAGTAAGACTACAGTTTTCTATTCAGGTCATAACGGTCTTCAGGAGAAGATAATAGTCTTCTGATTGGCGCCACTTCTGTGAGTCCATGCAGGCCTTTATTTCCAATGGAAGACTTTGTCTTTAGCATGTTTAGCAAAAAGATGCTGCATGAGTGTGTGCTTCGTTTGACGTACTTTCAGTACATATATAAAGCAAAGACACTGCTTGGTTTTATTAGGATTTATTTAACACGTGGTGTACCATATTTTACAATCTTAAACCAACAGCTGTACATAATATACATGACCGTGTAAAGGCTATGGTATGCCACACAGTAAATTATAACCTAATATCACATAGTTCGTCAGTCCCGTATTCGTGTCATCTATCGTCAGTTTCGCCATGGTAAATGCTTCTACACGCCACAACAACTCTCAATAGACTTTTCATCCCAACAATTTTAGCACAGTAACCTTGTCACATGATGCTAGTAATTAAACTGCAGCTAGTACTGCATCGAACTTGATGCAACGATTCATGTGGAATATGAGGATAGTTTGAAGCTATGCTGCATTCAACAATTATTAAACCACACAATCTTCTACATTAGAGACTGAAATTCCTACGTTAGTGACCATTTATTCTACAAAATCGATTTATACACTTCACCTGATCACAAGAAAACACCAACTGGACCTGTATAAACTATCAATATGGAATAATATACCTCATGACCTTGATCTAGCAAACATGCTCACCACAGGAAATCGTGATTAATGCGATAAAATTAAAGGCCACGTCGTGCAGCATGCACTGCTGTGGAGCTTGAAGACGTCGCAAACCCAGGGCCTATATTCAGAAACCATCCATCGGTTACACACAACTAGCTGCTAAAAAGTATGTAGCTAAGAACAGGCTTATGAACATATTTAGTAAAGTAATATGCTAATTGGTTGTTAGTAGTTGCTGGTTACGAACGGTTTATGCAATATGCATGCAACTTGAACTGTCCATTAACCTTAGCTACATCTTTCTCTGCAACTAGTGCTTGCTTAACCTACACACGGTTTATGAATATGTATGAGCCGAGGCTGTGGTGCCCCAAACCATCCAGTTTGTAATGTTACATACAGGCTATCCAGTTTTGACTAAAAACACCTTTACTTGCTCATACAAGATGTTCTGACAGCCACACTATGTAAGACGTAGTCACCCTACAGCAGCACAATATTCACTCAACTACATGTTCAAGGTTGACTGTAATTTGCTGTTTTTCACAATCAAAACTGGCATATTTCTACAAATCGCATTCTTGTGACAGCCTGAATAAATCCATAAAAGTTAACTTTATAAAAGCTCGCTATGGCATGCTTTAGGGGACACCTGTTACATTCCTTATAGAGGAAAACCATCAAACTTCATAACTGTGCAACCATTACAGTGTTTGTGTGCAAGGTAAGTGGTGAAAATGCTCAAACTCAAGGACTCTCGTATCCTCTCATACAAGTCACAATTATCCCAGCTTTCATGGAAATGGGAGCCCTGCACTGACCTGCAGTTTGAAACACCCAAAACTTATTCGCCCGATTGTATGCCAGGATTTTTTTAATCAAGGATGTATTATGCATCTTGCACAGATACTGTTATGGTTAAATTTACCAGATATTTTAAATATTTCTAAAGAAGTTCGGAAGCATAATCTGTGGCATATCGTCTATTCTACAAAGAGGGAAGTTTGTTGGCTACCACGCGTGACAGCGATACAGAGACAGTGCCTGGTTACTATGGTTACGTAATGTTCCCATCTGCATTCAGAAGGTGTCGAATGAACTATAATGTACAATGTTGTCAATGAGGCAGATCCCTGTGAATGACCACAATTAATGACGTTTACAGAGTCAACTACTGGGTCAACACTGGGATGAAGAATAAGTTAGCAGACTAATATTTTTACATACTGTACCGGTCTGAACCAGTCTGCACCGGTCTATACCACCATACCATGCCATATCCGTTAGTACCAGTCTGTGTCCCTCCTGCACCAGTCTGAACCAGTCTATATCAGTCTGTGCTGCTCTGCACCAGCCTAAACTGGTCTGTACCGGTCCATTCTAAAGTGTACCAGCCTATACCAGTAGGACTGTGCCTGTCTGCAACAATACCAGTCTGTACCAGTCTCAAGCAGTCTGAATTGGTCTGTACCAGTCTCAACCAGTCGCAACCAGTCTGAACTGGTCTGTACCAGTCTTAACCAGTCTGAATTGGTCTGTACTACAGTCTCAACCAGTCTGTACCAGTCTAAACCAATCTGAACCAGTCAGTACCAGTCAACCAGTCTGCTGTACCAGTCTATATCGGTCTGTACCAGTCACAACCAGTCTGAACTGGTCTGTACCAGTCTATACCAGTCTGTACCAGTACCGGTCTATGCTACAGTGAATTACCTGGACCAACAAATACTAGCCTATCAGACCATGATCTACAGACTACATATTAAGTTAATTACCAGTTCAATATAATATGTTCCTAACAGATGACAAACACTCAACTACAAGATGGGCGGGGCGGGATGCATAAACGATAAACTAGAAGTTTGGGTTACAACAATTAATGTCATAATGTTTCCCTAGGTTATGTCTAAAATAAGTTTGATAGTAAAATTTTGTGATGCTACAAATTAAAAGTTTCAATGATATTCATAAATTACCATAAAGGGTAACGCTGGTAGCTGAATCTGCCATGAACGACATTATGAACACAGAGAACGTTTCGTTCCTTTCTCCGTGGAATCCCCCGGTGGAAGGAGCCTCCTACCATAACAATTCCCGATTCCACAGCGGGCCTAGTTTCTCGCCTATCAGTACGAGGACATTCCCTGACAGCCGGCGAACCTCGGGGTGGCTGTCTGGATCGTAAGCCAAGGTGCTCAACCTGGTCGCCCCTCCCTCCCGAACCAGCATTGGACAGTATCTGGATGCTGCAAGGAAAGCGTATTGATACGTCACAAAGGCCGGAGGTAAAGTATTTTGCAGAGAAATGCTGTTTGTTTGCATTATGACCACTGATACATTGTATCAATTTGGTTCCGTGGCATGGAAACATCTGAACATACCAGGACTTAAAACTAGAATACCAAATATAGGAGGCAAGTATTTCCAAATATAAAATCCCTATAAGAAGCCTGTGGATCATGGCAGTTATCACGGTTGTATTGCTTTCTGATGGTTGCTCCTTCACACATGAGAAATGTTAAGACTTGATACCCAATCAGGTACATTATATAACGCCTTTATGACATCTGTAGAATGCCTTATACTTACCACTTTTTGTACAGACATGTTGCATGGCCCACAAAGCCCACAGCTGAACTTGAGGGGCATCAAACTTGTCTAGTAACGGAAAGAAAGGGGCGAATGATCTGCAACAAACCACATGGACTGAATCAAGTATACTGCATGAATAAGAAACACAAAAGACAGTAGCATAAACAACTCTATTTAGCAGATCTTTGATTTCTCACACCTTACTAATTATTTAGCTACAGATAGTAACTCCGTAAAGTTAGCAGGCCCAGAGGAGGCTTACCTGTATGCCACCATCTCTCCTTGAGGTTGTTTCCAATTCAGAACAGCTTTACCCTGGAAAGAACCCACAACGACTTGTACTGTAACATGCATTGATAAGTTCACCAATTTGACTGGCAGGTTTGTTTAATAGTGCTTTGGTGTACTGTATATGCAAAAACAAAACTCTATATCACTATGACATCCAGTGACCTGTATGCATGTAATTACAGCAGTCATTTCATTTTAAGACTTCTGTCCATTTTAAGACCACCCATTCAAGACACCAGTCCCACATTTTCAATTATAATTATCCTTCCATAATAAGACCATCTTCACTCTTTATCAATGCCGTCCTTACCAGCTCGGTCAGCATCTCCTCCCGGGCTGTGTCCGGTATGGCCCCGGTCTCAGCATTGCTGATGAGGTGAGAGATAATGCCGGCAGCAAAGTAGCTGACATCAATGTGTTCGGAGCTCAGCAGATTCCTGTAACACCAGACACAGATACTGATAGTGGTTACACTATACAGTTGTCCCTCTCATTTAAGACCCCTCCATTTTAAGACTTCACCCTATTTTAAAACCAGCCCGTTAGTAACACCACTTGCATGTTCGCTACAAATATCCCTGTATTTTGTAACTTTCAATTTAAGACCATATTTTTTGGTTGAACTGAAAATCTTAACATGCAGGAACAACAGTATTAACCAATGATTTTGGTCGCACAAGTATCCTCAAAAATATCTGGACTCAAGGCAAATTCTTAGCCAATCATGTTGTTGAGATTGGTGACTTAAGTAAAAGCTTAGAATTAAGTATTTTCACAAACTCAAGCCCTGGGCTCTGTTTCATAAAGCATAAAGACGTCTTTACATAGGCCTGATAGCCTATGTAAAGTCGTCTTAAAGTTTGAAGTTTTATGGAACAGACGCCTGTTCTGTGTATGCCCCCAGAAGATCCACAGCAGCCTTTGGCTCTACCACATCAAGGAAACCAAGCTGCAAACTTTGTTATATACCAGTCTGACAAAGTCCATTACACAGCAGATAAGTCCGAGTTCTTACTGGATCATTGACGTGATGTCATCTGTTAGCAGGGTGGAGTGTAAATCTTTCACCTCCGCCAAGTTGTTCTGGAAATAACAGGTGTGACATATTTTGAACAGATTCTACAACTATTTAAAAAAATTTTATTATGAAGTGCAGGCGACCCATACGCGGTATACCAAAACACAATTCCTCTATCTGGTGAACTGAATAGTTTTGACCAGTTTAGTACCGAGTGTGGTCTGCATGTATCTTTCAAGGTTAAATGTTTTTAAGAATTATGTGGTATCCCACTGCTCAAAACCTAAAACAGTCAGGTGCTGTTAGTACTTTTGCTTTGTACCTTTTTGTGTTACAAATTTCATACTTTGAATAAACGCATGGCCACACCACAGTAACGGTGGGTTATTGTAGAACTTACTATGAGCCCCAGGACCTTGGTTTGGACTGAGACACGATCCTCGTTACTCACGTCCTGGAAAGTCTGGAATTAAAGCATTTCCAGGTACATATTACATCAGCGATCAAAAATTATGTTGCATGTGCAGGGATTACACTCGGGAATTTAGAGCATCACCTGAGAAATACCACCATAGTGGCCCGGACACGGAGTCGTGTAATACCGGAGGTCCACTATACATGCAGATCACATTAATTTTATAAGTATAAGTCCAGATTGTGTTGGTGTAGCTTTATTGACATTTGCTGTAGAGAACCAGTTTGTTGTGGGGAAAAACGGAAAGTGAGCTCAGCCTACCTCTAACACTCTCATAAACAGCGCCAGACCGCCCTCATTGAGGAACATCTTACAGGTGGCAGGTGATTCATCTGAAAATGTCAGCAAATCGAATCCACGGAATCCAATATAGATCACAATTCCAGGAGTGCAGGCCAGCTCCTGTATGATAGTCAATACACAAATTCTCCTCTTCCCCATACTAGATGTAACGGAATGTTTCTTCGAGTTTGAATGAAATTAAGCTCACCTTAAAACACCATACATTTCTTCCACACATTCTACTGATATTCTTACTTGCTGTGTATCTATTTGTGGTACAGTACATGCAGTAAGTACCCGCTAAATCTAAGTGACTACTGCAGCATCTTTCTGTTTTGCCAGATACACACAGAAACTTGAATGTTAACAACCGATGCTACATACATCAAGTTATACATGCACCACTGACCTGTCAGGTTCCACAGAGCTGACAATGTGAACTTCAACGTTATATCGACGGTGCTATCTTCACACTTTCTGGTCACAATATTGAGAAGTTTCTTCATATACGATGCCTGTCCACCAAGCTGGGTTGTCTGATCTGTCGGGATCTAACAGAAGGGGAGAACACCATAATACTCTTAACACTTACAATGCTGTAAGAGATTTTCAACTTTGCCAGTCTTCAAAAGTTTAATACCCTCCTGATGCTGAAGAAGCCTGTTTAACATGTTTGGAATGCAGACCTGCAGAATCAACCACAATTGCCACCAAAGAAAAAAAAAGAACATGCAAATTTAACAAAAGGCGTGTGGTTCTGTAAATGTTTTTTATATTTACAATGGAGCTCACAAAACAAAGACCACTTCCCAGGAGCCAAAACTGCATTGTTATTTTCAAGTAGGGTCAGAATTAAAACCACCTCAGAATTAAGACCCCACCTCAGAAGTAAGACCACTTGACAACAGTCCAGCAAGTCTCAAGTCTGTATGAGTAGTGATCATATTTTGTGGTGGTTCAATTAACCTATGTGTACAAATTGAGACTTCAATCTCCTGAGTTGACTTACCTTGGCAGCCAGGATGCCACATATCGCCACAGACATCCTGTCCATGGAGGGATCGTCAAATGTACACAGACACTCCATCACTAGCTTAGCACACCGAAAGTGGTCAAATGTCTGCAAGAAAAACAAACCAAGTCAACCCGATTGTGCAGTGTACTCTGTATGACCACTAATAGCACAGGAAGTTGTAGCTCAGAAAAACCGATAAGTTTGTGACATGATACATACAGACTGCCTTAAGTTTCTTTTCTATTTTCCTATTGTCTTTTACTGGCTTTCACCAGCTGCAGACCATTATAGTGTTGTCTATGTTATAATTTATATCATTCATCTCACAGTCTCACTCTGGTGCCAGCCACAAACTGTACCAAAAATATATGTTGTCTAAAAACATGTTGTATGTGTACAACAATATTTTATTTGTACAGTTTGAAATAAATTTACTGGCATTATTATTATTAATATTACTCTCCACCACCACTCCATGATTTATTCTGACAGACTATAGAAGCTATCACATCATAATTCATGATAGTACAACATATAACAAACACTAGCGGCTACAGGGCATATGGCCAGCTGTTCTGAATCTACTATGGAAACATACAATGCTGTAGGTAATATCACGGCAATTTGAGGCAAATTCCACTATTGATGGTGTAATAACATACCACATCCTGCAGGATTCGGTCACTGCATAGTGTCAGGAGGGCATTCTTCTGGAGCTGGAATTTTACAGAACAAATGTTAGCTACCAGGCCAACCACGCAATAAACATGTGGCAAGCAAACAACAGTCGTTACAAGTTCAAAGTAACCATTGGAATCTTGAAACTTCCGCAGTGTTGGTCAGCCATGTATACCCTCACTATAGGAAACCTGGCATAGAGATGTACAGGTAAAAAAACAACTTCACACTGTTACTATAGCGATGAGTGATGATATAAAATTCTCGATGAGCAAGCCTTACTCCACACAAGGGTTACTCTTAAAAACTCTTAGAAAATTGTAGGGTAACTCGAGAGAGGAGTTGCCATTGACGAAAGTTACTGCACAAATAAGCCAAACACTTCGAGGCTGTTTTAAGACTAGTTGCAACAACTATATGCCAGAAATGAATATTCATAGTTTCATACAGCACTAACCTGTCAGATAATTGAATACCCCAGACTGAGTATGAATATTCACACAGGACTAACCTGCCAGATAATCAGATATGAATATTCATACAGGACAAACCTGCTTATGATTAGGAAAGTTTTCCATGGCAGACATGGTCAACTCCACGACCCTGGCGAGCCAGTACGGATGTACTTTACTTCCCATTTCTGACTTGGACAGATTGTAGAGACACGCGGTGGCTGCCATCTGAACCCCCAGCAGACGCGGATGGGACCGCATTGGCGGAATTATCAGCTGACAGGAAAGACAACACTTCAGATTTAGGATTTAAGCCACATGATACTCAAAAGCTTTCAATACTCCAATTCAATGAAGCAATAAAGAGAGCTTACTCAGCATATACAAACACACACATAACAAATTTGGTAAATGGTACAGCACACCAGCGTGGCAGTATATTTGGTATAAATGTCACTGATATTCTTTCTGATACCTGTATCAATCTCCTTACCTTGATGAGGTCAGTTCTGGACTCAGTCAGCTGCTGTGTGATCCGGAACAGGTGATACAGACACTTCTGGACATACAGGGCTCGGTTTGTATACCTGGTCAGGGATTCCACCAGCTGAGGTTCCGTGGCGTCACCTGCCACCTGACACAGTAAACATAGCACACACGGTTAAGGTCAAATTAATAATATTCTCAATTATGGGGGATGAGTGAAAACTTGGAATTCATACCACACAGGCCAACATGGTCCTAAGTGGTCTTCATTCCATCATAGTCTTAATTCCACCCCAAAGTAACACTGGTTTGTAGGCTGGTGTTGATGCCACGGTCAGTAGTGCTTAACATTCTTAACACGGGGTTCTACCATATGCAACACCAATGCAATCTCAATCAGGCTGTTAACTACTGCACATATAACATGTATAAGTACCGATGAATAGACCACCAGTTGCTTCAATTTTATAATGCATATCACATGACTTGTATCAACCAACTCAGCTGATTATAAAGTAGTTACTGGAGGAGTATGGCGCAATAGTTTGTTAATGAAACACAAGTTACGGCTGGTACTAATATGCATTTCGTGACTGCAGCTCCAGCACAAGTTGGCTGTTTCTGTCAAACTTATGTGACACTTCACAATGATAATCTTCTCATATATATCATGGTTGCTACTGCATGTATACTGGTACTAAGTATTCGCAAAATACATATACATCCCACTTCCCCATACCTTGATATCACTTTTATAGCGAGGGCTCTGACTGTCTGTAAATATCGAAAATTCGCTGGCTTCTGTCAACACCAGGCCAAGGAACACAAGTTTTGGATGCGATTCTATGAAGTCCCTGATTCAAAGAAAAAAAGAATAAATACTACATATACTACAATGTAGTGTACATAGTATATGCATGATATATACATGTACATGCTATATGTACTAGTACCGGCATAACAAACTACACTTAACACTTTAACTACAGAATGTGTAAACTGATATTGTTGTATTAGTTATGTGATTTAGAGTTAAGATATCGTTGCAAATATCGATGAAATATTACTATTATACTAGATGTGCATAAGCAACTGGCCATGTACACGATGTACTTAGCATGCTTTATGCATATTATAATCACAACTTATGTAGATTTAACATTACCGGTACTAGTAATGACTAAACATGTTAATACAGCCAAGTCTGCATTAAATATACAATGATATAACAGTTGAGAGTTCTACAATGTTCTACATGGCATTAAGCTGTTAACCCAGAACTTACTGAAGGAGAGCTTCATTGACCTCATTCTTTCCGGAAATATCCAAAGAGCTTAACTGCGGCAGGCACGTCTCCAGTTTCAAAAAGTCTCTGATTGGGAATTTCCCTTGGTGGAGATTAACAAAGGGTTGTGCAGAAAAATCATCAGACACGTCCAAATATTGTAGATTTGGTAAATCACAGATGACATTGACTAGCTCCTGGCCTTGGGTGGCCCGTAAGTTATACATGGAGAGGGATTTGAGGCTGTCTCGGAGTTTCCTGAGAGGTGTTAGGTCATTAACCGGCGTGTCTGATATGTCCAAAGCCTCCAAACCAGGTAAATCATCAGTGATGATCTCTAGTCCGTGCTTGTTGAAATCCGTCGAACTGACATTCAGATATTGTAAATGCTTCAGCTTTGATAATGACACCACTACACAGAAATCCGGGCCGTTCATGAAGGACATATTGGACACGTTCAGGACTTTTAAGTTGGACAGGGTTTTTTCTCCTAAGCATCCAATGAGCTCATTCACCGATACTTTCGTCAAGCCAATGGCCTCCAATTCCAAAATTTTATGTGGTCTTAGAACACGCAGTCCCTTGGTTGACAGAGGAGCGTCCTTTATTCGTACCCTTTTGAGACTTGTGACATGATGATCAAAGACTAACATGGTCTGGTCAGTAAGCTTCCCCTTACTACACAGGGTGGCCAGGAGGCGATCAGATAGGTTGGACGGAAAGCATACATCGTCCCCGCTAAAAGTAACAGACATACTGCCGTCATCCAGGCTGGCCTGAGCCTCACACAGAGTGTCCAGGTTGTCACAGATGTAATCCAGACACACGTCCTGCAGACTACTGGGACTCTCATACATGATGCCTGCTTCTCATGCCAACTGGGCAAAACTCTGAAAGGACAAATATATACATCTGCCATAAATAATACACTCCTAACCTGAACACTAGTCTCGGGGGCAGGGGACAATTGTGCACAAGATTTCTACCGTGCTAGACTGCAAGACCACTAACACTATGAATTTTGAGGCCTAACAGACCTTGGGAGTACAAACTTTTTTCAAGGTTTCGAAAACCACTCCAATTATTACCACAAATAATGCACTCACCTGTGTCCTAAACATGCAATCAAGCAGTAGCGCAAGTGATCAGTAACTTTAAACTGATCAGTAACTTTAGTTTAAGCTTTCTTCTAGCCGTGAGCGATCCTTTGTCTAACCGATAGTTCAAGTACTAGTAACAGTATAAAGTACCGGTAGATAATAACTTGGGGCTAGGTTTCTTGTAGCCAGATCAACGTTTGGAGTTCTGATAGTCTGGAAAATTGGTGGACAGCTTTCCTGTCAACAGCATGGTTTAGAGCCCACCACCTATGTGTTTCAAACCTGCTGAAATCCTGGCCCCAAACATGCCAAAGGGACAGCAACCAAAAATGCAACACAGATGCACCTGCCTCTGCATTAATCCCTTATGCATGTTATGGTTGTGACCTTTAACCCTTGTGGAGGATTACTTATGTGTAAAGGGACTTTCCCCCTCGGCTCATCTGTGCGTACTTCTCGGATCAGCAATGCAGAGGCCACAAATACAAACTGGACAAAGCCTTTGCCAGACCTAAACTCAGGCAAAAGTTCTTTGGTGAACGACTGCAACCAACTACCCAACCAACTACCGATCATGTCCACCCTGACTATTCGATCCTTCAACATGTTCAAGGATAGACTCAAGCTGATCACTCTGAATGAATAAGATCAGAAACCAACAAGTAAACAGGCCCGGGTAAACAGATAACTTTCCCCAAAGTTTGGTGTTCATTTGCTTCACTGTTTCTAAGAAAACAAGTTTTACGGACAGATGACAGACAGGGGTACACATGGGTTAAAACCGAATCGACCGAATCGCGCAAACCAGCAGTTTTGGCAAATCGATCTAGCGAACTGACCAAATTCTTATCTTGTGAGTCACGGTCTGCACTGCTCACTAAATAGCGACTTGATGCCCCTGTTAACTTCCAAATCGTGAGCAAGCCCACCTATAAAACTACGATCTGATGAGCCAATCCCCTAGCTAAAATAATGATCCATGGCTTGTAGTTGCTGTTAAATTCCGATCTGTGGGCCATGGCTGTTAAAGATTGATCTGTGACTAGACCATGGCTGTTAAAGATTGATCTG
>JAAUYG010004074.1_pt1 | contig 11813 bp, 12 predicted proteins | sample 7278091 | NCBI WGS metagenome assembly JAAUYG01 (sample SAMN14350201, study PRJNA611818) | marine sediment metagenome | isolation source: surface marine sediment (0.6m) | place: French Polynesia: Moorea | collected 2018-08 | reverse complement strand
GTAATAGTAATAGTAATAGGACTGCGAGTAATAGTAATAGTAATAGTAATAGGCTTTGGCAAGATTCAAAGTAATAGTAATAGTAATAGTTTCAAAGTAATAGTTTAACAAACCTGCCCCCAAATGACCCTGTACACTAAGGAGGTTGGACAAACTTTTAAAAATAAATGAGAAATTTTCGAAATTGCGATTTTTGAAAAGCTAATGGTATGTATAAGGCGTCATGGTTGGCCAAAAAAAGTATATACCTACAGAAGTACCGAGTACCTTCAGGAGTTTCTAGACGAGAATAAACATGTCACCTTATGCGGATTTGGGTCAGGCAACACAAATTCTAGCCAATATCATAAAGAAATAAAACTGTCATTTTTTCTAGTTTTAAAATATTTTAAAGCCAAGTCGGTGTGTTAATATAAAGTAAAAATATTAGGGGTGGAATGATTCACTGTTGCATAGGTGTCCCATGATTTCTCAACCCACGGTATGATACACGATTCACATAGTCTGTATCGCAGTGCGCTGTACGTAATTTTGTCTTTCTGCCTTCAACCCGGTATATTAGTTGTGAATTTTGATGTATATACAGCGGCTGTTGATTGCCTTAGTAGTTAGTTTTATTTAAGAAAATGCTAAACCAGGATAAAATGCTACCCAGCTGAATTCTGGTGTTGAACTGGAATAATCAAATACAATAGTTCTTTGTGTCTTAATGAAAAATTCCAAATTTATTTCAACACTCGAACACTGTCTGTATTGCTGACAGACTGGGTGTTATGATTGGACCAATTCTTGCCCAACCTGTTCTTAAATATGTTTATATTGGGGGACTGAACGATTTCATTTGGCAGACTATCCATGTCTTAACCACCCTGATTGGAAAGGAGTGTTTACGTAAATTTGTGTTTGTCCTTTTTAAATATAGTTTTAGATCGTGTCCTCTAGATCCCTCCCATAAGACACAGTCTCTATGCAACCTAAGTATGCATGGGGGAAGGGATCGATCATAAATACCATGCATATAAAATTTTATAACATCAGATCATATCTCCCCTCACACGGTGATATGCAAGCGTTGGAAGCTTCAATCTTTTTAATCTATCAGGGTAGCTGAAATCGCTCATGGCAGGCAGCTGCCTGGTAGTCCGCCTCTGGATGTTCTCTAGCGCATCTATATATTTTAACTTAAAAGGACTACACACAGAAGAGGCATAGTCCAAATGACATGGCAGCATTTTATCCTGGTTTAGCATTTTTCTTTTATATAGGGAATTAAAAATGTTTTATCATCAATGGTCAGAAAGGTTCTCCTTATAATACCCATGATGCGGTTTGCCTTGTTGATCTTCTGACTGATGTGCCTATCAAACTCTAGTTTAGAGTTGAGTATTATCCCAATATCTTTTACAGACTCTACACTTTTAATATTGGTTGTGTGGTTAATAGGCAATGAAGCCCGAAGAGCCGAAGAGGATATATGTATGCAATACCAGTAGTGATTCCGTGAGCTACTAAATTATAGTCAGTATTTAGAGGTTTTCCTATTGTCATGTGCTTGCATTTATCTGGGTGTAAGGAAAGAAGCCATTTGGAAAACCAATCTTACAAAGAAGCCAGATCATCCTGCGGCAATATGGGATCTTCCACGACGATCTTCCACATGTTAATATATCCCAATCTCCAAAAAAGCCCTCTGTTATTGCAGTCACTGAGGTAAATGCTAAAAATCTTCAATACGTAATCAGCCCGTGTCATCTATCCATAGATAATTATGCAACACCCATATAAAATCCCTCCGGTAGAGGAATGTGTATATACATAGCGGACCACCTGGATCTTGTCAAGTCAACACTCACCCGCTTTAGAACGGAGGTAACAATTGCACTACTAGTCAAAGACAAACCGTATATATCGTGTTTTTATAGAAGCCCAAGTAATACTGACAACGATAACCTTGAGTCCATCACTGATCTGAGAACTTCCCTCCAACCTTGCCCCAGCCATCACCTGATCGTCGGTGCTTTTAATCTCCCAAATATTGATTGGGACACCAGTCAAAGCCGCCAGCCCTTCGAGCAAGCACGTTTAGACATATTCAATGACCATTTCCTCACCCAGCACGTCCACCATCCTACCAGATACAGGCTGAATCAAACTGCAAACATCCTGGACCTGGTCCTGACCAACAAAGAAAATATGATCCTTGATGGAATAAGCATCAATCCACCCATAGGAGCCAGTGATCATACCCTTTTGACATTTACCTATGGGGGTTACAAACTCCAGGTGACAAGACCGCATGAAAGCTACAAATATCATAAGGCAGATTTTGACGGCCTAAGACAAGAAATGAGCCTGGACTGGGAAGACGTGTTGCATGACAAAACCACTGAGGAAGCATGGGAAATCTTCAAGAATAAACTTAAAGAGGCAATCAATAATCATGTTCCCCGGACACATCCCAACTCCCAAAAGGCCAAGGACAAACCCGTCTGGATGACTTACAAGGCTCTCACCAAAATAAGAAAGAAGCACAAAACAATGGCAGAGATACTAGGAAACTCAAAATGGTCAAGATTACAATGAATATGCTAGAGCTAGGAATCAAGCAAGAAATGAAGTCAGAAAATCAATAAGAGACTATGAGAGGAAAATAGGCAAAGAAATCAAGACAAGCCCGAAACAATTCTGGAGATATGTACGGAATAAACTGAACACTACAAATGCCATTACCACAACTCGAGAAGCACGATGGAGACTTGACCTCGAATGGCAAGGAGGAAGCGGATACAGTGAATAACTTCTTCGGCTCCGTACTTATGGCTGAAGTAGGAGAACCCCCAGAATTGCATACTCGCAACTATGACACTCCACTAATGGACATTAACATTGACAAAAAGGATGTCACCATTCGTCTCTCCAAAATAGATCCAAATAAGTCGCCTGGACCAGATGGCCAACACCCAAGAGTGTACAAGAAACTTGCAAACATCATTGATCAACCATTATGTCAAATATTCAGAAACTCACTTCAACAAGGCACTATCCCAAGTGATTGGAAGAATGCCCAAGTCATTCCTATACATAAGAAAGGACCAAGAAACCAGCCGAACAATTACCGTCCGATAAGACTCACAAGCATAGCCTGCAAAATAATGGAATCTGTAGTGAGATAACACATCCTGACCCACATGCTTGACAACAACCTGTTCGTAGAGGAACAGCATGGATTCTTACCAGGTCGCTCATGTGTTACCCAGCTCCTCGAGGTCCTGGACGACTGGTTTCTGCACTATGACAACAGCATCCCAATCGACGTCATCTATCTGGACATGGCAAAGGCCTTCGATTCTGTTCCCCATAAAAGACTACTTTGCACAAGTCCGCTCCTATGGTATAACGGGCAAAGTACAAGCATGGCTCCGGGCCTTGTTAACAGACAGACACCAGAGGACCTGCATCAATGGCTCATTGGCTCAACTGGATGAAGGTGATCAGCGGGATACCACAAGGCTCGGTCCTTGGACCCATCCTGTTTGTAATATTTATAAACAGCCTACCAGCTACTGTCAAGTAAAAAATCAGACTGTTTGCTGATGATTCCAAGATTTGAACTCCATCACAACCCCGGACGACTGCATACAACTTCAACAAGACTTGACAGCACTGGAAGAATGGTTCAAAATTTGGCAAATCAAGTTCAACCAGCAGAAGTGCAAGGTCCCCCACATAGGAAACGCAGCCCCACATCACCAATACTTCATGTCCAGTAAAGATGGTACTGATCTCCCACTCAAAAACCTCAACAGTCGAGAAAGACCTAGCTGTTTGGATAGACAACAAACTCTCTTTCTCCCACCATACATCCAAATCGTCTTCCAAGGCCAACTGTCTACTCGGTCTCATTTGTAGAACTTTTAAATACCTGGACAAAGAAAATCTCCCACTGTTGTACAAAACCATTGTGCGCCCCCTCATAGAGTATGCGAACTCTGTATGGTGGCCAGTGACTAAGGGACTACGAACTGAACTGGAAAAAGTGCAGCACAGGGCCACCAAGATGGTTCCAGAACTCAAGAATGAGCCTTATGAAGAACAACTTAGACAGTCCAATCTCCCTTCCACAGCCTTCAGGCATCTCCGAGGTAATATGATAAATGTCTTCAAATACGCCAGTGAGACCTACAACCACAGATTCCTTCGCTTCCAACAAGTATCCAGCTCCAGGTCTAACGGTTTCAAACTACCGAAACGACAGTGTAAGACAACTCAATACCTCAACTACTTCACAAACTCAATCATCGATGCCTGGAACAACCTGCCCACGGATGTCGTCACAGCCCCCTCAGTCAATGCTTTCAAGAACCGCCTAGACAAACTGTGGGAACACCACCTGATGCCGGCCACCTCCTACCACCACCACCCCCGCTACGCTGACTATTTATAGTTTAACCATACTTGGACCCAACCACAACCTACGCATGCGCACATAAGCAGTATGTGCCAAGATCACTGTATAGTTAGTTTTCACAGACTCAATGGTGAAGAGGATTCTAAGAAATTCTAAGAGATGTGTCTCAGCTTGTCACTGTTGATTGTCCGTGTTAGCTCACTGGGCATATCTTTGATGTTAAACACCACCCTTCCACCCTTCCAGCATATGTGGCATTTGCGTTCTTGTTCCCCTCCTCCAGGGGTGCCCGTCCAAGGTCTATTAATTAGCATCTTGGTGACACTGATCAATATATCTGTCCTGTACTTGTTCTTCACGAACCTCCTCCCTCTCCATTGAACTTTTTTCAGCAGCTCCTTGTCCCTCACCATGGGGTTTCAGGCAGTGTTTATTCTAACCTGGAACGTACCAATGATAAGCATGTCAGTTCTTTAAAGCTTGTGGACATCCCTTGAGGTTCCTGCTTAGGAATCCAAGGATCTGATTGGTTTTGGCTGAAACCGATGAGACATATATGGAGGTTCCCTTGTACATGTAGGTGCTCATTCAGGGTCACCCACAAGTACTTGCATGGAGTGTGACACATGAGAAATATGCATGCAGCCACATAATGCGTAGAACTTGGTAAAGTTTTTGGTAGTCCCAACTGACATGATGTGGCAATTGGACAGGTTGAATATCAACGTGAGAGGGTGTTCAGATCTCACTGCAGGTTGGCTGATCTCCTTCCTCTGCTCATCATATTAAAATAAGACAATCTACCTGACTGAGTTCAGTTTTTTAATTAAACTTGTTCTGGTTCTGGTTCGATACAAGAAACAGATGACTGGACATTAACTTTCGGCGGGTGGGGGAGGGGTGGGAGTGGGAGGCTTCAAATTAAATCTCGCAACTCAATTCCAAAGCATGTTGTAGTGTTCAAGGTCATTTCACCGGCATTCAATGTGCAGTTATTTGCATGACCTATAACTCAAAGACGGTTGGTCATAGAGCGAAACAAACCTCGATTTGGGGTCAGGAACACCGCTATGAACTACTGTAACGTGCTTAACTTGACATTGTAGTGTTCAAGGCCATTTTGGGGGGTCATTTGTTGCACTTGTCTCAAAATGATCTGTAACTAACAAATGGCTGATCATAGAGTGGAACAAACTGAATGGGAGACTTCCGGGTATATTAGCAATACTACATATGTTGGGTAATTTGGACCTTATAGTAGTTAATGTTATTTTAGGGCCTTAATTTCGGCTACTTGTCTCAAAATTTAAATGATAGAACATTTGTGCAATGTTCTCAGTTGTTATTCCATTTGTTGTCAATCAGGACGTCAAGATCAATGGTCTTTTTGCAAATTGTATTCCTATATATGAGCAGCTCTCATTTCACTTGTATAAATTACTGTTGAAACTCAAGGTAGTAGTACAGTTACCCGGGCTGTTACAAGAACCCGACCTATTTTGGAGGGGAGATTGCCTTGTAACCGATAATTTGGTATGCCTAAATAAATTACATTTGTAACACGAAAGACCGCTTGGTACAGCGGAAAACCTCGCCTGCCCACAAATTCGTTTAAATGACATCCAGATTAATATAGTTCTATGTACAGATCTCCTACTATCCCAAATTAAGTGACCATAACCTTGACCTTTCAAGGTCACGCAAGGTCAAATGTAATGGTGCAGTTGTTTTCCATATATGATCTCATAATTAGCTTTTAATAGTAACATATGACCTAACTTGGCTCCTTTCCGAGATACAAGCCTTCAAAACGTTAGTGACCTAGCTTGAATTTGAGCTTTCAAGATCACACAATATCAAATATAATGGACTCCCTATATATGACTTCCTGTTAGAATATAGTAGTAACCACATGTCTATCTCTCACCTGCTTAGATATTATGGGTACTTGCTACATTTCCCCAGGTATCTCTTATCACTGCCAAAATTTCAAACCTCTCACAACCACCATTACCGCGGGGCCATTTTTCTCAAAATCTAATCGTTTCCTCCCTGGATCAGAAGGAAGGCTCCCACAAAAAAATGAAGTTGATTTGGCTCTATACTTTTTGAGATACGTTGTTCACAGACACCCACAGACATGATCATAGAGTGGAACAAACCGAATGGGAGACTTCCGGGTATATTAGCAATACTACATATGTTGGGTAATTTGGACCTTATAGTAGTTAATGTTATTTTAAGGCCTTAATTTCGGCTACTTGTCTCAAAATTTAAATGATAGAACATTTGTGCAATGTTCTCAGTTGTTATTCCATCTGTTGTCAAGCAGAACGCATGAACATTACAAGAACACGCATGAACATTACAAGAAGACATCGCAGCAGAGCTTGTGAGGTTTAATGATACTACGTGTACTGCCCACTCTGCCGTACACGCACATAAGATATAAGCAGGGCAAGGAGAGTCGAATTATTATGTTAAAATTATCACTGAGACCTTGATGACACACTGTTGACAAGACATCTCGATTGATCATTGGATATCAATCTTTAAATTACAAGTGACGACACTTTCAGTCTTCAATCTACCGAACCCAGCAGTCGGAGTCTTGTCAACGAAGTCATAATCTGTTTTAGATCCTTTTTTCTGCACAAACGATCGCTGGTAAAATCGAGTGAAAGAGGGGAAAGATGAAAAGTGTCCAGACCGGATTTGATTTGACCCACGACTCATAGGGCTGAAGTCAAACTTCTTACGGCTCAACCACTACGCAATATGCATGTGTCCCAAGATTACTTATCGGATGAACAGAACATTGCAAACTAGTGCTATATTGTTTAAGACCATTTTAGAGCTAAGACCACTTTGGTCTTGAATACTACTTCCCTATGACAAACGGATGGAGCCATTCGATTCTGAAGAGTGGGGGAAGTTAAGGGGCTGGGTTGGCAAGGTTGCATAACTTTTGGCCTAGTGTATAAGAGACAAGCAGAAAAAATAAGTGCTGCTTAGCGACGAGAGATAGATATGTGGTTACTATTAGACACCAATAAGAAGTCATTACGGGGAGTCTAACTGCACCATTAGATTTTGACCTTGAGTGACCTCGAAAGGTCAAGGTAACTCAGATTTCGAAGGTTTGTATATCGTAAATGAGTCGATTTAGGTCATATGTTACCATTAAACACTAAATAGGAAATCATATACGGGAATTTAAAATTGCACTATAAGATTAACCTTGAGTGGCATTGCAAGGTCAAAGCCAAGGTCGCTCAGAGTTCGAAGGTTTTATCTCGTGATGAAGCCAAATTAGGTCATATGTTTTTATTAAAAAAGGTAATATGGAATCACAAATGGGGAGCCCAACTACATTATTATAAACAGGTTTCTTCAAGTCTAAACCATTTATTTCGAGTATAAAAGTTTTCTACAGGTGAAAAAAACTTTTCTCTACGTGAAATAAGTTTTCCACGATGGAGAACCGGGGAGCCTGGGCTTTCTTCCCAGGTGCTCAGCCCACAGAGCAACCCCGGCGCGTCCCCAGGTGGCGGATAGGGGAATGACCTTTAAGATTTTGTCCTGAAGGCTAGCCAGCTGTTTTTAGCTGACTGCGGACCATAGTGGGCAACACCTTGTTCATTGGCGTTGTTAGGCACAGTGTTCATGAAAGATCTGTTCGACTCAGTTCATGCAGTTACACCTTCAACAAGCCTACTGTACGTTAGAGCTATTGGACTTTTTTCAAGATATGACTTGACATTTTACTTTGGACTTTGCACTCATTTGACCATGGCGTTCCTTTCTGGTGGACTCTGTTTAAACAGACTCATGGGACAGTTTACACCTGTTTTGGCACTGTGTGACCCTTGTGGTGTTGACTTGCCGTTAAACTTTGATATCATCATCATCATCATCATCATCATCATCATCATCATCATCATCATCATCATCATCATCATCATCATCAGTGTATTGTGGCAGAGAACAGCGGGGCTTAGTGTGTAATAATACAACTCTGGATCTTTTGTTGTTATAATCAGTCCGTCCCGGATTCAGCGGAATTTCGCCTTGAGTGCGGCAGCGCGGTATTGCACGGAATTACATGATTTGGCGGGGAAAAAAATTGCGAAAAAGCTGACTTTTCATGGCATAGGGGAAATATTTCAAAAAGCCGACTTTTTACGGCATAGGCGAAATATTTCATTTTCTGAGCGCCGAATTTCCATTTACTGAACAAAGAAATTCTGGTCTGTCTGTTTTGAGCACCATTGCAGCTTTTGGGTGTAAAATTAGCCTTTTCTGAGCGCAGGATTCTGGGCGGTATATTTAGAGCAGCTTTTGAATGCAAAATGTGCATTTTCCGAGCACAGAATTTCGATTTTTTTTAGCGCGGAATTTGCATTTTCTGAGCGTGGAATTTTTGAGGTCTGTGCAATGCAGAAAACCTAGCATACGCAAAATGAAATGTAGTGACTTGACTCGAGGCCTTCGTCCCGGTAAAGGACGTTTGGCTTACAGCTCGGTTAAATATTGCGGGGGCAAAAGGTTAATGTCGCCGACTGGATGCCAACTCGAGAACCATCAATGTAATCAATATTTTTAGAGCTCAGCGAGCATGCCTCCTCTCCACGTGCAAAGTGCCATAGCGCTCTTACGTCATACTCTCATTATGACGGGGAAAGGTCTCAGTTTTTCTAGAAAAAAGTGTCTAGAAATTTTATATTCAGAAATATATATCAACTTCTATAAACAAAATTAAAACTCGCACATAATAAAATACCAAAGTTTGCTCCTCAAAACAACAATTAGGGGCTATTAAAAAGGATGCCAGACTTGTATACAGAATTTAAACTTGCAACAAAAATCACGTTGCGACACAACACGGCCTACAGCAATGCCAGTTGAGTATCAGTCAAGTCATCATGCATGAGCGCTCTACACAAACATGTAATAAGCTGGCGCGCTCGGATTCGCATTCGAACGGGTTTTGATTTTTTTTTTTTTTTCGTTCGAAAGGGAATTAACACAGGCTTTGCACGTAACGTAACTCGTAGTCGCGGAATGAATAAAAAACTTCCATTCGAACGAAAGATTTTTCTCCTTTCGCACAGGAATACGCACGGTCGGTTAGTAAACTGTGTACAGAAAAAGTGCTCTCAATGTTAAATTCCAATGGTGGCGGGTTCCCAAGTGCGAACAGGAGATCCATGCGATTGGGATATTTGATGCGACTGTGCTTGTCAAGGGCGTGGACTAAAGTGGGTTTAGTCTGACTAATAGTAAAGGTAGACTAACTTGGGCCGCGTATTTTTGGCCCAGTCTGGCTAATAGTAAAGGTAGACTAACTTGGGCCGAGTATTTGGCCTAGTCTGACTAATAGTACAGGTAGACTAACTTGGGCCGAGTATTTGGCCTAGTCTGACTAATAGTAAAGGTAGACTAACTTGGGCCGAGTATTATTATTATTACTTGCGGTAGACTAAAAATGAGCCGAAACTCACTGCTAGTAACCATTTGTAAAATTGGGCAGATTATTATTAATTGTACGGATTGGCAGAAGTGGGCCGAGTATGGCTACTAGTCAGATTGACTATCCTTGTGCAAATATGCTACCATTCATGGTGGCTAAAGTGGGTCGAGTTATACTACCAGTTGAGGTGGACTAAATTGGGCCGAGAAGCACTGCTGGTCGGGATTGGCTAACACTGGGTGGGTATGACTGTTGCTGGTTAATCTGGGTCAAATACGGAATTATGTCTAAAGTGGACTGAGTGCTGAGTGTTGGTTAATCTCGACCAAATACGGAATTATGTCTAAAGTAGACTGATTGCTGAGTGTTGGTTAATCTGGACCAAATACGGAATTATGTTTTAAGTGGACTGAGTGCTGAGTGTTGGTTAATCTCGACCAAATACGGAGTTATGTCTAAAGTGGACTGAGCGTGAAGTGCTGGTTAATCTCGACCAAATACGGAATTATGTCTAAAGTAGACTGAGTGCTGAGTGTTGGTTAATCTAGACTAAATACGGAATTATGTCTAAAGTGGACTGAGTGCTGAGTGTTGGTTAATCTCTACCAAATACGGAATTATGTCTAAAGTAGACTGAGTGCTGAGTGTTTAATCTGGGCCAAATACGGAATTATGTCTAATTTAAAAGTGGACTGAGTGCTGAGTGTTGGTTAATTTGGGCAGAATGTCACAGGTGGTTTTATATTAACTGGTTCCTACTATCAAGGCTATCAGGGCTAAATTGTGCCGAGTTAGACTTCCAATCAAGGTGGTATAATGGGCCGAGTTAGATTCCCAATTAAGGTGACCGAAATTGGGCCGAGTTAGACTGCTAATCAAGGTGGTTTAATTTGGGCCGAGTTAAAATGCCAATCAATGTGGTCTAAATTGGGCCGAGTTAGACTGCCAATCAATGTGGGCTAAATTGGGCCGAGTTAAACTGCCAAGCAAGGTGGTCTAAATTGAGCAGAGTTAGGCTGCCAATCAAGGTAGTTTAATTTGGGGCGAGTTAGACTGCCAATCAATGTGGTCTAAATTGGGCTGGTCTAAATTGGGCCGAGTTAGACTGCCAAACAAGGTGGGCTAAATTGCGCGGAGTTAGACGGCTAATCAAGGTGGTCTAAATTGGGCCGAGTTAGCCTGCCAATCAAGGTGGGCTAAATTAGGACGAGAAACACTATTTGTCAGACCTGGGAAACCCGTTGGGAAGTAATGTACACGAAAATATGTTTAATTCTCGTTTAGCTTTCGTTCTAAGTGGTAAGGCAAACGTTTATTAGCAACCTTCAGGTTGGATTGTACAATTCAGGCTAAAAGAATACTATACACAATATGGTACTTTAAACTCATTATACACATGCACACTGTAGTAAAAGAGTAGTTTCACATAAAAGAGCTACGCTGACAAGAAAAAAAAATATCATGTGTATAATTCCGTACACCCCATTGCACGAAGGAATTAAAATATCGCTGTGTCCTAATCTGGGGCAGCGCTGGTGGGGCCCCGTCGCGTAAAGAATAAGGAATCTGGCGAACCGGAGGGAGTAAATGGTGCAGCTTATGTTCTTTGTTCTTAATACGGTTAAAATAATCCTTGCATATATTTACTCACCGTTGTTGCAGCGTGGGTACATTGGCGATTGCCATGGCATAGGAGTATGAAATACCTATGTATATCATTCTAAATGCCCTCTTTGGACAGTGTCAGACAGGTACACTGGTAAGAAGTGTGCCACAATGGGCAGGCATATTCAACTACTGGGCGAATAACTGATAAATAGACCCTAAACAAGTCACTTTGACTCACCAGGGTGCTTTAAGTGATACAGGACATACAAGCGTCTGCCCGCTTTGGTGACAATGCTTTCAACATGTGCATTCCAAGACAGATCG
>JAAUYG010234859.1_pt1 | contig 11816 bp, 11 predicted proteins | sample 7278091 | NCBI WGS metagenome assembly JAAUYG01 (sample SAMN14350201, study PRJNA611818) | marine sediment metagenome | isolation source: surface marine sediment (0.6m) | place: French Polynesia: Moorea | collected 2018-08 | reverse complement strand
TAACGAGCTAGGACGTGATCCGCACTTGTTTTTCATACTGCCTGTTAACGTTCCATTCACTGTGACATTTTCCATCTGCAATTTCATTTTTCAGCTCAGCTGTTGCTGATCGCAGATGACGTCAAAATTGCACTTAAGATTTGCATAAAAACCGCTGGGACCTCTTTCAAAGAATTTGAACTGCGTGAAATAAGCACCACTTTTGCAGCTTGCAACCAGATGTCTGACGTTACTGCGTTTTACGTTCGCACCGAAGCCTTCCTTGACTGCCGTTTTCAGCAGTTGCAGTAATCTCTCCGTGAATGCGCGTTTATGAAATGTTGCCAAAGGTGCTAAAGGAGAACCAGATTTTGAACCATATCTCTGTCACAGAATTCTTCTCAGTCACAACTCTCCACAATCCCCAGTGTTTTTTGTTCACATTATCAGCCTTGTCATCGGAATCTGTTCTTCACTTCTGAAGTGTCCAATACATCTGTTTCCAAATACGTTCTTTTACTTGTGTGGTAGCAGATAGATATTTGTAACAAATGGACAGTGCTTTCATCAACATATATCATCAACAGCCAAGGGAGATGACTTTTGACAGACACTTATGGGCAATTTGGACATCGTCCGTGGAAGTTTGCAAGACCCCATGGCTGGTGAACTGAGATAGAGTCACTTTTGACTTCCCTCTGGTTCGATCAACATCAAATGAGCTCATTTCATCAACCAAGATTGACTGCAAGATTCAATTCCAGGTTCTGTCCGCCCAGCCACAAGAGCTGGGCCACCACTGGGAATGTGCCTGGCCCCTCATTTGTGTCACAAACTCATCTGTACATCTTGTAAGCATGTAATTGCATGTCCTTTTCAGAAAACACTGCCATCTTTGCGCATTGTCTCAAAAACAAGATCCACTCCCCAAATGCAGCCTTGTGAAAAGGCAAAATTGTTTTCGAATGGTCGTGCTGATTTTCTTCCTCAAAACGCCAAGGAAAAGTCACCCAAGTCTTGACTTGGTCCTTGGTCGCACAGGTCTCCCAGCCCGGTGCGGGTCGCAAACCAGCTCATGAATAGAAGCATGCAAGCCAAATTCAATACTCCGCCATGTATGGGCTTTCAAAATTCAGCTCAAGCTGTGAGGCCTGTTCATGTATTCCACCGACATCAAAGCAAAAATAAATCACAGAACTCCAGATAAATTTCAATGGAGCTGCATTACTGTGCATTCCCAATGTGAAATTTTGCTTTCGACGAAGCAGTTTGCAGAATTTTTTCGGAAATTGCGGCAAATACTGTAGATATGCTGAAGAACATCAAACTTCGCAGTGAAAAGAACAGGAAAACAACAGAACATTTCTTTTTGTGGAAAGGCTATCGACCTGGCCCAGTCAGTCCCCAATCCGATAAGGTTGTATCTGATAAAACAAGACCAAGACGGTCTTCTATTTCCTGCAGCGATCCAAACGTGGACTGCTGAACTCATTTTTATCTGCTCACCACCGGAGATAAAGACATCCTCAGCAGAAGCTGTGTCTGACAAAGATAAACTCGATCACAGGCACAACCTGCAAATCTCAATGCTTTTCTCTATCCCTTGTCTGTCGGTCAATTCCTAACAAAACAAGACCGCAGCTAAGAACTTCTGTCAATCTTTTGGCTTCAGGCGAGATCAATGTTACCATTTACAACACGCCACCATCTCAAAACAATCTCAAGACAGTGTAGACACCGAATCCATCGACACCTCTTGTTTGCACAAACGGCACAAGAATCCAGCAGTACAATGCGATGACGAGCGTGAAATTTCAGAGAAGAGAACGCAGAGCCAGGAAGTTTCCTCACGCAAAGCAAGACAACACAGGAAACACAAAGCTGGACCCATGAAGTCGGCCATCTTCAAGCAAACAGACTGCCCGACTTTGACCATGAGAGAACAAAATATGAAAATACCCAATTGAAAACCAGCAGTGGACAAATCTGGGGCCGAAGTCCGTCAGAAAAGCCAACGATCAATTCTCGGGGTGCAGCTCTTTAACGGAATTACATGGTGCAAGCGACTTTGAGAAATAACATGAGTGACTGGGTCCTTGATTGCATTGAACCAGCCGCTGTATTACACAAAGAGACTTGTCACTCCCCGTGACAGTTCTTCCGTTTAAGCCAGAGATCCGGACTGAAGCCTGCTCCCCACAATTTCACGGTTTAACGGGCACGGATACGAGTTCCCTGACAAGCAGAAACGTCAAAAGTGGCAATTTTTGAAACAGCGGAACTGAGGCAACAACTATCAGAACAAAAGAATTGTTGCGATGTTTCTGGACAGCAATGAAACAAACATGCAAACACACAATCTTGGTTCCGGGTCACTCATTGCCTTGGTGTTGTTCCCAAATGAAATGTGATGGGTTCTTTTGACCAGAACAACAGTCAATTGCTGACAAGAGGCGAGAAACGGCGACAAAAGACCAGGCGGAAGCGCAAGGAAAACAAACTGAATCCGTTCCAAGATGCGTCTCCTCCGTTCAGTCAAGTGGCAAAAAGAACAGCAATCTGCACAACAAACACCAGAAGAAAAGTAGTCTCAAACAAGACACTAAACCTCAAGCAGATTTGTCCTTGTTACTCTGAGGAAGCTGAAACAACTCTCGCTAAATCACTTCAGAACGCCACAATGCCAAGGACGACATAATCTGAAGTGCGCAAATCACATGAGAAACCCTCCAACAGGAAGGTTTGAGCCGATTCTCTGAAAGTTTCTCTCACTTCCGGTCGAACTGAGCGAGGGAAAGCCAAGGCAGGCCCTTTCTCACTGCGCCCTTGGAGCACGACCAAGTTTGTCAACGCTTTCTGCTTCTGTGAAGAACATCTCTCATTGAAAGCCCTGAAGATACTCTTGAGCAACAAGCATGAAAGTGCAGACAAGTTTACGACCTTGGGTGGATCAAGGTTGATTTGCGACAAAAGCATCCGCCACGGCAGCAATAACAAGCATGGCGTCAGGTTTTGGAAAAGTTTAATGACTCCTGCAGACAGGAGTTCCGAATTGTAGCTTTCCAAGGGCCTAAATGATCATCGGTTTTACAGAGACGAAAAAACCACCGGCCTTTTATGGCCAACTGACTCCCGAGACACCAGTAGTCCGTGCAGTGGGTGAGCGCTGCTTGGCTTGTCTGGTTCATTTGATCATTAATGGGTGATTTACGACCATGATCCATCAGTGCACAAAGACGGCGGAAAGTAACTTTAGCAACTTTAGCTGCGTTCTGGCTCCGAACTGGGACTGAATACTGCACACTGCAACCTAAACCCTTGCGCGTCGGGTACAGATGGGATTCTTCGGACCTTCATTATCGGCAATATTCTGACAATTAAATCCACTCGTCTTGCTCCAATAACAGCCGATTTTACTTGGTTGGGTTTCGACCTGAAGGAATCCTCGACTGGGGAGCACTGAGAATGCCTGAGATCTGAAATGACTGATCAGCTGTCACAGATTGGTCCGACGAGACAACGTTAACGACCGGATATCAGACGGAGCCAAAACCGCGCGTATTCTCATAAAACCTGAAGCAAACTTTATCCAAAAGAGCCCACAACGAAATCTCACGATCACTGCGACTTTTTCCAGCTGAAATAAAATATTGCTGGCGATTACTGTTGATCACCTGAAGTCGCGTTGTATCCCACTCTTGATTACGCTTTGTATGCTTCGTTTGAAACTGCGATTTGTTTTGCAATGGTAAATCCATCGGACGCTGAAGGAAAGTGTAGAAGAAAGTACCCAAAAGGAGAAAATTGTCTGCGGTTCAGCTCAAACGACAGGGTTTATCTGCACGAGACAGTTTCAACATTACGAGCAATTTTCTGCAGAACAAAAGGAAGCATAACAAAGGCCCTTCCAAGCTCGTGGAAACTCTGCTGAGAGACGATTTGAATGTGTCAAAGAAAAGGAATCCTCCATGTAAGCAAAGTGTGAAGACTCCAATGAATGCGAAACACAAATGTAGGCAGCTTCAGCACAGCAAAATTATCATTGACAATTTCAATCACTCACGATGAGGCAATGAGAGAACGATTCAGAATGAAGGAACACACACAAAGGATCCAAGACAGTCGCACAAGACCCACACCCAACCTTACCCAAGACATTGTGTCGGTGCAGTTTGTCCCTGATCACATCTCATTCAATCAATGATCGCAGCTGATCACAATAGCAGCTGAAGCCAAGCACAAAACAAGGAATGGGTACCACACACCCGCAATGTCTGATGTCCCTCTCAATTGTCAAGTTCAACTGCACGAAGTGCTGGTCCGAACATGGGGAAAGTGTACCCAGTGGATATCACGGCATGACAGACGAATTCTCTGAGAGCTATATCACGCACTTTCCGCAAGAAAAGTAAGAACTTGTTTTTCATCTACAAATTCGCTTCCTCTCTAAATCCGTCCAGAATGACCCATTTGCCAACAGACCAGGAACAAATCCTATTCCACTGAGGAATCTCGACTACCGCCTTAAGAGTTCACAACCTCAGAATAAAACAAACTGTCGCTGTCAGAAAGAGGCTGCAGTTGTCTGCAGAGTTCAGACTCCTGAGAATAAGACGCCCAGAGTTCATAAAATACAGACTGTTTTTTCAGCTCTAAGAGCACAAAAATGAAGCGAAATCAAGTCTGTGAGTGACAGTCGCGGACAAAATGCGACCGAAGAAAGTAAATCCCGACAGAATAGGATGAGGCCCAGTCCACCGCGCGTTCCCATTTATCGAAAACTAAAAACATTCTCTCTGCACAATTGTTCATTCGCTGCTCGCACAAAGCTTTCAGCAGCTGCTTTACAAAGAAAGTTCACGAAAACGAATGTTACATCCGACTCATTCTGTCTTTTGTTTTGGCAAAGTATCGTTCAACCAGGAAAACAATGGCTGCTTCTCACACATAGTTCCCAACAATTTCATTCATACGTTGCCCTTCAAAAAGGGTGTAATTGTTGTTGGAGAACATGCCCTTTGGGGTTGACAAGAGCTTTGGAGTATTGACCCCGTCCCCGTGTTCCACCCCCTGGTTTATTTCCAGGTAAGGGTCCACCTGAGGCCAACACGCCCCCTTCCACACCAGACAGCACCGATTGATTTGTGATTTGCTTACCTCCGCCGTTCATGTTGTCAATCGTGTTCTTGAACTCGATGTCTTGATCCGGGTAGTCTATCGGTTCTATCTCGACTTCCTTTTCAGCAGGAGGTGCTGAATTGACGCCTCCTTGTTTCTTCGGCTTCTCAACTTCAATCACATTAAATTCTGCAAGAAGAAAGCAAAAACAAAATTAACTCCTTGGAAAACATGAATTTCTTGTTGAGAAAGTGGGGGAGCAGTAGGTGGGTGGTGCGCAATGGAGGGACAGACAGATGTGACTCTTTATGTGCTTGCGTGAGAAAAACGCCAAAGCGTAAACGCAAAAAGATGAAGAAAAAAAATTTATTTTTTCGAACAAAACCAGAGAACATGTGTTTCTCTTCTCTCTTACACATTCACGAACACCTCGTCTTCATCGTTCCTGATTGATTACCTCAGGACCGTTCGCATTCACTTAGAACTGCGTTTCGTGGCATGACAAACAAGAAAAGCAACCAGCGGAAATGAAAAACATTAATTTCTCAAAAATTTCAATCAAGCTGACATTTCGAGTGACAGCTGGACTTGTGCCGACTTCTAATCACGCGGATGATCATTTTGCGTGTTTCACGGAATATCTGCTCGAAAAGTTCACCGAGGACCAATCCTTGTCTCTCTTTCTGGAAGATAAACGGGAAACCTTTTCGCTACCTGTGTCATCAACGACAAAACTGTGGGCGTACAGCTGTTTCTTTTGTGTCTACAGAAAGACGCGTTGTGTTCTTGCCATCATCCACCACCCGTCTACTTTTCTTGACGGTGCCTTTTGGAAGACATTTTTTGTGAGGTCTCTAAGAACTTGACAGGAACAGCCTGCGATTTCGTGTGGTGGTACAGATAGATTTTGCCTTTGATGCTGTCACATCAATGGTACTCGTCACAACTAAAATACAGGTGCAGCAACCTTGAAACGTCGCTCATTCCAAGGCCCGCGGGAGCACTTTTGCCTCTCCGTGGCTTTATTTGGCTCTCGTTACCGACTCTTAGGTTTTAAATCAGAAGAGGCAGACTCAACTTTCCCTCCATGAAACCCCCAGAAAAATTCACATGCTCCGGATTCAAGATGTTTGCGCAACTTGCATGTTTAGCGCCAGCGCTGGAAACAACTGGAACAGAACAGGAATCCGGAACGAATCCTGCCGTGATATGGCGCCTGAAGCAATGTTCTCCCAATGAAGGCGCAACACGAAGACAAATACCCCCACAGTGCTCTGATAACAGTTGGCACATCGAGAATGGTCACAGGTCCAACTTCCGCGTGATGATCTTCTGCTTTATCGCCAAGGAGTTGTCAATTTTTTCCCCGATAGATTTGGTCAATTCTATCATGGGATGCAAAGCTAAACATCACTGAGAAACGTACCAACAGAGCAAAGAAAACATGTCCAGATATACGCCTAACCTCTCACTCCAAACTGAGATCTCAGACTTGGCATTAACAAATTCTGCAGTGCATAAATACCAAGGCCCATCACTTCTCACTGGGAATATTTCTGATACTTTTATTCCATCAAGGCTCGGCAGGTCTTCGTATTGTGGAACATTCCTGGGCTTTTTACAACTTCGTGTTTCACAGTTATGACTTCCTTGAGAAAAGATACGACACACGCTATGCAGTACAAATGCCAGGTATGCATAGAATTCCTATCTTTTTTGCGCAGTATTTCATCTCCGCACAGAAAACCGTTTTTGATGTTGCATCGGCTTTGCAACTTCTCCTTTCACCAATGTCGCTGCCCGTCGTCGGAGAACGAAGCAGTTTTTTTTCTAGCTTTCAGAAATGCAGCATCACCTTTCAGTAAAGTTAGTTGGAGCGTTGTTCACTTCAGCACCTCTTATCTTCACTTCTCTTGCATGCTCTTCTGCGCTTTACCGTTGTTTCTATTCAGACTGACTGAAGCTGGGTGCCTCCTGAGAAATTCCAAGTTGCAACATGGCAATTTCTTGTTTGGCACATCCATCAGGCATGTTGAATTGTGATTCGCAAGCTTCCAACAATGTTACCGAAATGCAGACGTGGAATTCGAGACCCAGGTCATGTTCTGAAAATCGATAGTTGATTTCCCTTAAACGTGGGGCAAAAACACTTTAGCTCTCTCTTGTAACTGTGGATGGAGGACAGCATTTTCTACACTTGGACTACGGTCTGCAACAGTCAAGCAGTTCGTAATAGAGCTGTTAGTGAAGGCCCTCAACAATGTTGGCATTCTCTTGCGACTAATGACGCATCAGAAATGTGTACCATGGAGTTTAGCAACCGAACGGAAACGATCTGGATTCTGGTACGGTACGGGCTCGGCACCTGATTAATGTGTTCCTTAGCATGGCACTGAGAAAAAGTTCAAATTTACTAATAGCTCGCTCGTATTTCATCACGAAGCTTTCTCCACTGAGTGAAAAGCTCAGAAAGCACAGTCACTAATCCCACGAGATTTACTGGATGTGTGCACACGGACCGACATTCGTCTGACACTGGATTTGGGCAGCTCTCCAGAGCTGGATGTGAAGGGCATGAAAGCGCCACTCTCAACAGCCAAATGTTTGCTCACACAAAACACAACTCCATCGTCTTCCAATAGCAAAGAGACTGATGAAAGTTTGAAGAACTTTTTCCTGCAAAATTATCCTTCAATAATTGACCTTCCAGTTCGTATCCTTCAGAAACAATCAACCCAGTGTACGGTATCACACAACCCTTTTCGTTTTTTGACTTTAGGGGGTCGGAAAAATTGCAGTCCAGAAATTTGAGACAGCACAGCGCCAACGTAGTGTCGAACAATAACTGTGAACGGCAGAACAGAGCAACTGCAGCGTTCAGCTGTGGGAGTAATGTGATAACGCCATTATCCCCACACAGACGCAGCGCAGGTGGAATTATTACCCTGCAATTCCTACGTCGAATAGCGACGCATCTATTCATTCGGCACAATTATCCAGTGGATACAGGGGAATGGGAATGTACTCGCAGACTTCTCTGTTGAATTATTAGCACCGCGGGCAATATTTGTGCTCTTTTAGCGCTCCTTCGAGTTGAATGGTTGGACAGTGTCAGAAAAGCTTCAGCTCCTGCATGATACCGTGAGGAAGTTCATAGCCTCAACAAGCATCTTGTGGCAAAGAACAATTTGCACAGCCGTTTGATTGAACCTTCACGGGTGCAACGCAGGAACACAGTGGATGTCCAGTGCTTACTCAATACAAATCAGATTTTCAAGGATTTAGTGAAAACAAGTTCAAGCGGAGGTTTATGGAAAATGACCCAGTCGACAATAATTACCTGGCAATAGACTGTGCAGACCCGGGGATGCCAATACAAATCCAATTGTCGGAACTACTCTTCTTGTCAATGCGGAAAGGCCGGGCGGAACGTATTGCATATAGCAAAGCGGAAGGTCACCATTTACTGCGTCTTGGCTGAGAGCTGTCAACGTCTATCATTAAACTAATCGCAAGGTTCCGTGAATCGAAGAACCAAACGGACTCCCAACTGATTCCAGAACTAAATTGTCTCTTGTCTGAGAAAAAATGACTGTTGGCTTTTCAAAGTTCAGAAAAGGTTCAAGACACTGAAGCTTGGTTGCTCTGGAGAATGCCGAGATCAAACTGGAAGCAGAACAATCTCCTGTCATCGCACAAAAAAAAAGCAAAAAAAAGCTCAACTGCTTTGAACCAAACTGGAACAAATCTCACAACACGCAAATTCGGAGTGCGAGTACACTCTTGGAAAAGCCCACAAAATCAATCTCTTCTGAAGTTGTATCCCCAAGATTGCGGAGCATTCGAGCCACGGTGCATGACTGCACACCCCCGTCAGTCTGCAACATAACCGGAACAAGTTCATTTGTATCCCCTGATTGGCCCAGCAGCCAAAATCTGAAGTTTCCAGTCGAACTGGAAGAGTCAAGCAAGTGGCAGTTCAGAATTAAGTCGTCAAAGTACGAGGACTGATTCTGGGGTATTTGAGAAAAGTACCTCGTACTTGTTAGGCACTGAATGCGCTTTTCCTCATTTTATCGTCAAGATAGCCCCCGTCAGCATATTTAGCTCTTCTTTCCACTATTCCGTTGGGGCAAGTTGTTTAAGACGGTGAGTATTGATTCCGCAGTGACTTTAATAAGGTTGTTGCACCGAGGGACATTCAGTCAATACGAACCATCAGCACGAGGCGGGGCTCAACCCTCCGCACTTCTGCAATGAAGCCTCGTGGCCCGAAACGCCAAAATTGTGTTCAACTTCTCGTTCTGGTTGGATCAGTGAACTGGGACAGTTTCAGAATGAGTTGATTAAAAAAAAAACTGCGACAACAATACCCACAAAACAGACATGGGCAGACAACATGTCACAATAAGGGAGAAAAAGCAAAGAGAATCAACGCAGACACCGCAATGAAACACTCTTCTATCTCCCCCCATCTGTGACCAGCACACCACAACCTTTCTCCACTGGATGCACGACACTGAGGTAAACTAAGCTGTTGCGCAAAGTAAGCAGCACAGGATGTCTGCACCTTTATCTCTGGACGAAAATGGAATTTGGGTCCTTCTGTCGCACTTGTGCGAACCTGAAAGTATCAGACCTTAAGTCTGGATTCAGGATTTGAGGGGGTTGTAACTTGTGGATGTCGACTTTGATTAAGCCCATAGTTTTAACCAAAATGACATTTGCAGCAAAAACGGCGCTTTTTTTCAAACAAATACAGAAAGCACTTGTTTGTCTTGGAAGTTGAAAGAAGGAATCGCACTTGTTATACTTCGCGCATCCTTTTCCATTACGATCACTATGGAAACGTCACAAACTTCATTCAGAAAATCCTTTGTTGAGAAAACACAAACGACTGTATTTTGCTTTTTGCAGTGTCAACGTCAGAACTTCAATGAACACAGTCACACGGAAAATAATCGGCAACGGTCCGGGGGAGGGGGAGAAGGCCAAACCCGACTGAGGAAGAAGGCAGCTTCAAGAGACCGACACTCACAGCCACGCGTCACGTAATCGATCACGTGAATCCCGTCGCACGATCAGGTCACGTCAGAGCTGGGAAGGGGCCGACCCCAAAAGGAGGGGGGTCTGGGCTGGAGGAGGGGAGGGTCCCAGCCCAGAGGGGTGGGGGTGGGGGTCCTAGCACAGAGAGGGACCATCTAGCCTGGAGGGGGGTCTCGTCTGGCTGGAGGGAGCCCTCGGAGGGGGTCCAGGACAGGGTGGGGGGTCCCAAACGACGACAAGACGGCACGTACATGACTCCATGAGCCCGTCCCGGCTTGTAGCCGTCTTCGGCCTAAAATTTACCGAGTGTCCACTGAAATGTCAAAAGCAACAGACATTCTTGGAAATATTTTTCTGTTACACTCGTTTTGAGGCTGCAGACGGAGAGGAAATTGCAACAGCTTCATGCCAAGCGATGGGACCAAATCTGTGCATTTCTCCCTGGCAGCTGGCTCACTTATCTACCCACCTGCATCCAACCGAGCCCGTTAAATTTATTACGGGTCAGTTCTTCCATTGTAAATTTACTTCCAAATGCTGCGCCACAAAAACGTGTGTGGGTCGTGAGCAGCTTCAGGCTTTGTGACCATCCGCACTGCGGGCCCATCTATTCCCATTGATCAGGGACTTCTAGCTTTTCTTGTCAGGGCTGCATCTTAGATCAAAATCTTGCATTATGGTAGTCATTGTGAGAAAAAGACAATGCTTCTGACAACAACTCTCGACACTTGTGGCTTTCTTCATTTTGATATATTTTTGATCAAGGTGAAAGCCTGGCTCTTCTTGATCCTTCTTGTTTTGCACACGTTCTTTGTCGTTAAAGTTCAAACATCGAATTCAGCAACGTCTCTTGAAAGACAGAGCGGTGTCTTCATCCAACAATAAGTTTTTTTTGTACCGATTTCTCCAAAAAAATTCTCCTCACAACACAACAATATTTGTTTCAAATGTTTGCTTTGGCAATCAATTTTTATGACTTTTTCTTGCACAAATTTTTACACAATCAATCTGCTTCAGTGTGATGAGAATTTGTGATTAAATTTTCAGAACGGTCTGGCACTCATATTGCAGTTCTCCAGCAAGCTTGTCTCGTGTGTATCTCTCCAAAATTAACTTTCATCTAAAAATAATTGCCTTTATCAGAGTACCCCTTTCTTTCAGCGGTTCAACTAAACTTCACGTCACGCCTGGGCAACTTTTCACAACAGAGCCTGCAAGCAAGCGAGTTGCCAGAAAATAATTGGGATGCAGAATGTAAAAGTTTACTGACGTCCATGTAATGGGGCAAGAACAGTCTGCATCTGACGTTCAACCTGATTAACATTTAACACAAAGCAAAATCTGAATGAAACACCACAACATTCAAACCGGAATCAACAAATTCGGAAAGCTAAAGCTTTTGCGTTTCGTTACAAAAGTTCAATCTTTCATCCATCGACTCCTCAGAACTTAATGCACTCTGTGCAGGTGATGCCATCGATCACGCGTATTTTGTTGCAACTTCAGACTTTGTAACATCTCGACGATCAATTGTCCGTCTGCAACAGGAAGACGGTGCCACGACCATCCGGTGTTCGCAGTTTTTCACAGCCGACTTCGTTCACTGGCAGCATACACGACAATGCCTGATCGTTACCCACGGTTTGCCAGAGAAAGATTCACCACTCACAAAT
>JAAUYG010146452.1_pt1 | contig 11817 bp, 9 predicted proteins | sample 7278091 | NCBI WGS metagenome assembly JAAUYG01 (sample SAMN14350201, study PRJNA611818) | marine sediment metagenome | isolation source: surface marine sediment (0.6m) | place: French Polynesia: Moorea | collected 2018-08 | reverse complement strand
GCTACCTGTACACCCCCCAATTGATGTTTTCATTGCAATTTTCAGCTGTAAGTTTCTTTTGGTGATCATGAGAAATACTTTTAAATATTCATTTTTCAGTTCCTTTTCAGTTGACTTTTTTAGTTACAGTGGTCCCTGCATTGTAAGACCGACGTTTCTGCCAGAAAAAATTGGTTTAAATTGAAGGTGGCCTAAAAATGGAGGGATATTTATACTGCAAATATAACAGTTGTGTTGCTGGATGGCCAGTCTTAAAATTGGGGGAATTGTTAAATGGAGGGGTCTTAAATTGCAGGGACCACTGTAATAATTCACACAACCAGCCCAGTCACGTGATGACTATGACACAATCAGTCGGTGAACAAGACCTCTAGGAGGCGGTCGAAACATCTGATGATGTTTCAACATTTGACCCTGAGAGATAAGAATTTTCTTCCTCCAACTATTGCTAATTAATCATTAATTATTCAGAGTACATACTGTTACCAATACCATTACCAATGTTTCAATTGCTGCGGTCTCATTTCTTTGTTGCGAAACTTTTTTGTTTGAGCATACCCCCCAGTGTTATCAAGTATAGCAGTGTTCTTATCTTCTATGAAAAAAAAAGAATCTTCTACGAATACGATATTTAAATGCCTGTTTGGAGATTGCAATGCCAGTCATTACCTGGTATAGTCCATGAAACTTTCATACAAATTTACATAGATTCTGATGAAGTTCGTACACTAGAAGTTGTTCTGAACTAACATGGGTATGTAGCCTCAACTTAGTGCCTGTTGGAGTCAAAGTGGATCTCTTTTGGGATCACACTAATTAAATCAATGCTAAAATGTCACACATTAATGAGGTAATGCAGATATCTTTGTGACATAAAATACAGCGGTCCACCTCTAATGTGGCCAAAAATCTATTCTGCTACTACAATAACTGTAATTGCATTTAGCTCTTCCTCTCGCCAAAGATAACCTCTCTAATTTGCAAACAGGATCGCATTATTACAGTGGAGCTATTGTAAGAGGTCACGTTACTGTTGCAATGACAGCATTGGTTTATTAATATTATTCTGCATTTATATGTGCCATTTATCTCAAATGATTCAAAGGTGCTACATGTCCACAACCTGCGAACGCTTAGTGTTACCAAATTGATAGGTCTTCAATTGTCTTTTGAACAAACTTAAACCTGAAGTACGACACAGTGGAGCTGGGAGAGAGTTCCAGAGGCATGGGGCAGCATTCTCAAATGCACGGTCGCCATATCTGTGGGAATAGGTGCGTGGAATAACTGGTTTGCTTGGTTTGATATTTTAGTTCTTACCCAAGCAGTATGGACAACACTGGCCTTTCTTCAGAACGCTTTTATTACAGCTGAGGGCGGGGCAGGTCTGACTGTAGCAGTGGATCTGGCCGTCATCCTGGCAGGCACAGCTCTGACACGCACTGACACGCCAGGTGTCGCCACTGCGGTAGACGCTGCCCTCGGCAGTCTGACAGTGACGTTTCGGATGGGGAATCAGATAAACCCCACTGTCATCTGCAAGGAAGAGAATCATTAGGAAAAATTATATTATTCTGGAATTTCGGTACCCAGTATATCAATCAATCAATCAATAGATTCATATTGCGCCATTCCACAACTGTGCTCATGGCATTTATTTGTATGTACAAGTACACTAGAGAATCGACTTTATCAATCGTGGAAAATTCTGTAACAGCTTCAGGAAACAGCTCATTTTGAATATACACCCAGTGAGCTGCTGCCAAACTGCTCATTTGCATTTATGTGTTAAACTAAGAACACCTTAAAATGTGATGGCCGGAGCTGATTATTCCTAATAAGCTACTGTTGCCCAATCCCATGACATGAGCCCAATGGAGGTATTATAAACTGGGGCCTGTTTGTGAGAAAAATCTTAAGTCCACTTGTGATTGTAATCATCAAAAAGACAATAATTGTGAGAGGGCTAGTGAAATTTGTTTCTCAACTTGAGACATTTCTAAAACCCCGCCCCTGAAGTAAAACTGGCCATGTGTGACAATTACACAATCATCAATAAAGTTATTTCATTCCAATAACGTGTACAATGCTTGACAATGGATCTTGGTTTTCTCAAAATTAAAAAAGACAAATTAATACCAGGGTACTGTACCCTGGAATTGAGGACGCCTTTCTGCAAGTCATTTTGAGCATCTTTAGTTCACCATATTCATTGCCTATCTCAACAACTTTGTTATACATATTTAAGTGTTTCTTTTTCTCAACAGTTCTTTAACTTCATGTTTTGTATTATTTCAAGAATTTTAACTACACTACATACCGGGGCAGACAGGACAGCAGCTTCCAGGCCATGTGACTGGAAACCGGCATGTGATTGGTGGACACTGTTCCACCTCACACAGCATGCTCCCCTGGTGGCAGATACATGAAGTACACTCATCCAGCTGCCATGTTTCGCCCTCTACAAGGTGTCGCTCTTCATCGCTAACCTGACATCTAGTGGGCCCAGCGGGAACTAAACTGTCACCCGAGTCTAGAATAAAAACAAAACAAATGCTACGTGAACACTACTTTCAACGAATGACTTGAAAATAACGTTTTATACCATTTCACAAAAAAATGCAATTTTAATTGCGCAATTTGCATAATATAACTTGGTAGCTTTACAGAATTTCATGAACTACAATCAAAAATTTTGCTACTCCAACTTGCGCTTGCACTAGTTTTGCAAGTACTGTTCTTTGCATATATAGTACCAGTAGGTACACACGGATTTACAACACTGATTAATATTATACCACTATTGTCAATTTTAGTAGTTTTACAAGTAGGGAATTTTTAGCTGTAATTTGGTGTTAATGTAATTTGTATTGGGTGGTTTAATGTACTTGTAATCACTATTGTATGGTAAGTAAAGTGCACGGAAACTGTATGCATAATTGTGTTTCATAGATGAATACATTATTATTATTATTATTATTATTATTATTATTATTATTATTATATATTTTGGTTCTTGTTAAAGCCAGGAATGTAGAGTTCTGAGAGACCACTGCCATAAGAGACTACCTGGTTTCGAAGGGCCATTGGCAAAAGGTCCTACATTAAATGCAACTGAAAAAACACATGTCTTATGAGACCATATTTTTACGGACAAACTGGGGCCGACTTTCAAGATAGGTTGTACTGTACATGGCCTATAGCTGACACCTACCGGGGCATATAGGGCAGCAGTCTCCAACCCTCAGTAAAGGGACATCACAGCGTGGCTGGGGACAGGTTATCACACTACACATCTCCTTCCCTTGGTAACAGAAGCAGCGGCGGCAGCCATCGTGCCACGACTGACCGTTCTCTCTCAGGTGTCCCTCCGAGGACATGCACAGGCCCTCGGTGACCGACGTCGGCAGGACGGTGGAAGACAATGTTGTAGTGGTAGGGACGTAGGGGGCTCCTGGTCATGTATAGGACAAGGTTCTGATTATGTCAAGGCACAGGAACTAGAGTAACAGCAAGGCTTCACTTGTTTGGTAAACATGAGATTATAATTAAGCCTGTGGACTCATAAGCTGCAATAATACAGACTTCACTGAAACTGCTAAACAAGATAAACTCCAACTTGCCTGTGCCATTAGATATCACCTGTTATGATGTTTTGACGAAAGTTCTTCTTTTCACACATTTTATATAACACTTCTTCATACATTACTTACATATCAGTATCACTAAAGCCTTTCACAAAATTCGTATTTAAACCTTGAATCATTCCCCTGGTGCATTCATTTTTAAAAATATTTTGTTTCCAAATGATAATCCACCAACCTTCACATTTGCAGAGACGACAGCCGTTGCGACTGTAAACAAAGCCGTACACACACGTCTTGTGACAAGGTTCCTGGGGACACTTGTTGCATTTACAGCGAGGACATCCCTGACGATTCAGTCTGTGACCGTACACGCACTGCTTGTCACAGTCGACCAGCTCTGGACACCTGGCCGGGGCTGCCGCCGTGCTTGCGACAGTGGTGACAGCAGACGGCTGTCCAGTGACAGGTATCTCCATGGTTGTCGCGGGCTGGGTGACATTCCCTGCAAGTGGCACATTGGCCCATGTTGTATTTTCTGGCTCCTTCTCCTCCTCCTCCTCCCAGGGTAGAGTGCCGTTGGCATCCTTGCTGCGTGGAATCGCAGCACATTCACACATTTCTTCTCCGGTGTTGTCTTGAAGATAGCCATGTGGACAGTCCAGGGCACAGCCTGAGGAATCTATCTCTGTATAAAATCAAACAATCCACATTGAAATTGTAAGACTGAATGGCATACATTACATACATGACTGAAATTATGTACAGTTATCAAACCTTGACTTGCACCAAATTCAATTAACTATTTACTGTTTTCTTGTTATGAATTTCATTAGTGGTATATATGAAATATTTTGGCTTTGTCTGCGATCATGACACAGTCTCAGTTTCCAGTCATATGTTTGTATATATGTATGTACTAGTGTGTTTCTTTTTTATATAACACCTATGTCAAATAATGGCCTCCTTTCTGGATTAGCATTAGATATAAATTTATACACACCGGTCGTATCACTGGTATAGTTGCATGGTTCAGGGTTGGTCTATCGACAAGAGGGCAACTTGTGAAGAGCCAAAAGAGTAGCTACAGTCCCAAACACTTGTTGTGGTTGTTCTGATTTTACTGTGTCATATGCTGACTGGGTTGAATTTCACACTTTCATGTTAAACCTTGGTCCCCAATTCTTCCAACACCTTTTTTCAAAGTGTTGTTGAAAGTTCACGCATAAAGTTTCTGCGTAAACAATTTGCAACAACTCAGCAGCTACAGCATACACTACCAGGGGCCTTTCCACCAGGTTGCCTTTCACCTCCCATGGATGCATTATGATCTCAATTACACAGCACAGCACAATATGGGCCGGCATGGAGGTCGGTCGGTCGGACATAACGTATATAGATATGCACTTTAGTGACATTATTTGCAGCAAAACTTGAAGATGTGCAGACTACAAATATCTCTTCTGCACTTTGTAATGTTTCACCATCTATTTCCTATCCAGACACATGGAATGGACATCTTTCTTTGTCATCATCCCCCTTTGTCCTCTCAAACTACATTGTCAACTCCATAACAATCCCCAGGCCTGGCAAAGCTAACCTAAGCCTATATCACACTTATCGGGTTACTGGCAGTGGGAGGTTAAGACAGTTCCCGGAGACAGTTCTCCCAAATCCATCCCCCACATAGCCGAGGTGTTGAAACCATCTACCACCACCTCTGTTTAAGCTTGAAAAAACATCTTAAAAACATTAATATCAGCTTTCCAGGAGCCCCCCCAAAAAAGTATGGGTGACGTTGTAATAGGCTACTTTTCTAAACTGTTGAAATTGCAAAAGCTGATACATGTACTTTGCTTGCCGTACACTTGGATCTTATGAGATGCACCAAAGACCACGTTGGCTTCTTTCGCCATAGTATGTGGTCGAACTCTGGTCTAGGAATGTCAATTTCATAATAATCCAATTACCTAGCCGTCAGTATTCAATTTAGGATGGTTGGCATGTGGTATCAGGTTTTCTGCTGAACTTCTTCAGACCAATATTCTTGGTGGGGGTGAAGAGGTGCCTTTCTTGAAGTTGACTGATTTCTTCCCCCCCTAGAGCCCTAATCGGGCTCTGTTGGATTCCAATTGCTGCCTCAATGTATTGAAATATGCTAGGTATTCAGACCCCACCACCAGCTGCTAATTATCGCTGGTTCTAAGCACTGAGGGACAGAGTGTTCTCTGAAGAAGCAATCACCACCATTGACTTTGTGGTCATTCCCTTTGTCCACTGGACTGGTCACTTCAGACTGGAGCAATCAAAGGTCAGTCTCTGAGGCTGCACTAAGTGCTTTGGGCTTTAACTGTCTTGATCAGTAGCATTCAGGTTTCCATTTCTGAACACCACAACTCATTTTGTGCATATTGGTCCATCTATTTACAAAGCCATTTCTCAGGTTTAGGCAAATATTTTGGATTTCGAACAATGTCACAAGAAGGTTGCAGTGATTGAAGACGCATGCACATATGCGCATATCAACAATGTGATTACTTGTAGGAGTATCCAAATTAAAACCACGCTAAATCACGCTAAATTAATAAATTCCATCTTCGATCTTGAATGAGAAGGCCCACTGTATAATTATCATGAAGAACAATTGTCACCTTTTATCGTTCTTCCTGAGACTCCAGGCTGGGTGATGTCTTCGATCGAGCTTGGGCTCATACTACCAGTAGTGCATTTGTATATACATATATATGTCAAAATGGCAGTGCCCCGTATATCAATGGCCTTTCATATCCCAGTGTTTTTTGTTTTGTGGAAACGTATACCAAACACCATACAATTTCAGAAACTGCGGGATGGCATGTGTCATTGATTATATATCAAAGTCATGCATATCATCTTCTGATGTTCCAAGAACGTGAATTCTTCCATACGAGCTACTGATATGGTTATGGTCCACAGGAGAATAACAAAACCATCAGAAACATCACAAGCCCAAAGTTATCGATCCCAAGACACACAGTCGTTCCTCAACACACCTAGCATATAAGATTTGGTTATTTTTCTTGTCCAATATATTATGCAACTACAAAAGAAAAGTCTGACATTTTATAGCAAAGAAAATTGAAGTCGGGTTCTTTCTCTAGTGAACACATAAACCCAGCAGACTCGAGCTCTGACATATATCTGTCACTGCCAGGAACTGGCAGTCCATCTGTAGTGCCACAGGATTCCCATAAGCTACTGCATAGTAAATATGACCCCGACAGGAAAGACAGAAGAGCAATGAGCTAGAGTTTAGAATCAATCAGAACTCTTTGTTATTTCCCCCTTCTCTCTTGGTTTCTCACTGATGTACACAACTGCTGACAAAAAGCCAATACCATGGTCCATCAAACCTTTCACATAAATCTCCCCAAAACCTTCCAGGCAGCTAGCTCTGTAAACTGGCCAGACAATTGGCTAACAGCTGTCTGTTTTAGGCTGAAACAAGGGAAGCAATTTGGCCCGATGTTTGTGTAGATGTGAATGTGTCGGCAAGCCAGCCTATAATCACGGACATGTGGGGATCCTACACCAAACCACTTCGGAGTCGCTCTAACTTCCTGTAATCTGTCCCAAATATAGTTGGCCATTTCACAGCGCACCCATATGCCATCCAATGGATATTTTAGTCTCTCGGACATACAGTCGTCCCTCTCTCAGTGGCCACTCTCAACAGAGGCCACCCTCTCTAATAAGGCCACAAATCTTTGCCGCCACTATCAATATATTGACTTCTCCCTCTCGCCAAAGGCCACCTCTCTAATGCATGGCCACAAATTGGCAAATAGGGTGGCCTTATTAGAAAGGGACTACTGTGCAAATAATAAAAGTCAGCTCCCAGTCCTATCCACCAGCCACACGGTTCGCAAACATTCTGTTACATATTTTAAAAGTGTAATGTGTACAAGATTATCTTCCCTTGCATAATGTCATGGAAATACTAGTAAGCTGTAGCAATAGTAGTACATTTGTAGTGCCACACTTAATACTTTTTCATGCTTTATACCCAGTAGATAAGTTTGGCTCAATTCGTCCTACATGTGGGTAAAAAATAAAATCTATGCGGGTTACTTTCACAATTTGCATGGAAATAGTAGTAGTACCGGTGTAGTAGTAGTAGTAGTAGTAGTAGTAGTAGTAGTAGTAGCAGCAGAGGCAGCAGCCACAGTAGTAGGACATGTAGAATTAACAGTAGTTAAGTCGATCGGCAGTTGGGTAATAGTTGCTGTGGCATAGAAATTTTAAAGTCTTGGGAAATCTACACCTGTATCAGGGCAGTTTAACTTTTAAAGTTTTGTTCATGGCCTTTCCTTGCTTACCTTCCTCAACGTCCTCGTGTCCGTGACACTGACACAGGTAGCAGCCCCGGTCATCTCGTACCAGCCCCTGGGGACAAGGCAGGGTACAGTCCTCCAGGGAGGGACACTCTACCTCGGTGACATTGCCGTCAGGCAGCCAAGGACCCACGGGCAGCTCGAAGGTCTCTGCAAGAGGATATAAACCTACAGATTCAGGATACTCAATAGGCAGTATTTCATGCCAAAAATCACAACAGCTTTAGCTTCATCCGTAAGCCAAATTACCCTTGTCCTTTCAGCCAATCGCATTGGGCGATATGTACCGGTAAGCTTTGAGCAATCATGAGGGACCGCCCATTTTCATGCCATTTCACTTCATTCATGTACCTTCAGGAAATATTCCTAGCAATGGGTGAAAATATTTTGTTTCTTGCCTGAAAAGCCATATATTAGATAACTATACGGTATGTCCTTGCATTTTAAGACCTCCCTTTCAGCTAGAAAATAATAAGGTGGTCTTCAGATGGTGAGATATTGAAAATAAGAGTTGTGTCCCTGATTGGCAGTCTTAAAATACAGGGATGTTAAACAGGAGGGTCTTATATCACAGCAACCACTGTAATGGATGTAAAGTATGTAATCAAAAACTCTAGTCTACCAAGAGGAAGAAGATTTAAGTAACTGCCAACTGTGAGCCTCTGGAAGAGCTTCCCGGAAACTACACATAATCGGTACAGTGAAAGCTGTCTAGAGAGACCACTGCCATGACAGACCACCTGTCTTGAAGAACTACATATTCCTGGAAGAAGATCTCACATTTCAATGCAATTGAACCTGTTACCACAGACCACTTGTCTTGAGAGACCACATTTATATGACCAATTTAGCAGTCCTTCACGATAGGTTCCACTATATTCTGTTTGAAAGGCACTTCAGTGGAATACTTGACTCGCTAATAATTATGCTTAAATGGTTGAGTTAAATGGTTGAGATAAGATTTTAGCTTGCTATCTCTTGTTTGATGTTTTTAGAAAGGAAAAACTGACACTCTTTGAGGATTCTTAGAAAAGGAACTTGCTGGGAACACCTACTTCACTGTTCTTAATATGTATACCTGATACTGGTCTTCAGATCAATTGACAAATTTAGTCTGACTCAGGATCATCATGTGGTATGAATGATTTGTGCTGTGATGAGCAATTTCCATTGCCTCAAGGCCATTAAGCAGCAGTTGTATTCTTGTCTATATTAAAACGTGATGAAATTCGTTTAATTTACTATTTGATTTTGTGGTAGCAGCAATAAGATCAGCACTGCAGCTATACTGTAGCAGTAAATGTACGCAGTACAGGCTAACTCCCGTGTCGGGTTAGGTACCGGGTTGGGTTTTATACTGTATATACTCTTCTACATCAACTCCGGGCATCAACCTCTCCCGCAGAGGAAGGTATTAGGTACACAAAGTGGTACTGTACTAGTATGTATATAGGCCTGAGGCTCCATCAAAAAGATCGATCACTTCTCATCCAGGTCTATCAGTTGTGCTTTTCGCCTACGGATTGGTGATAATATACCATCTTCTATTCACTCTATCTCTATCTCTGGGGCAAACAGCGCCAAGGTTACACTATCCTGGCTTGTGCCCGAATGACTCGAGTCCACACCCACCTGTCTCTGAGCTTTCAATGAGCCACCTTGGCAGAAACCAAACCTCCGAAACTGCTACAGGGAAACAGATATAAGCTGGGGAAAAGCCCACCTGAACAGGAATGGCAAGCTTCACATCTGCCAGACTACAACGGCCTCTGGACTCATAACTGTCACTTATGGACTACTATTAGTCAAAACTAATTGTTGGTTTGCTAACAACAACATAATGGACAGGAAACAGTATTGCCAATCTTTGCATTTCACACTTTACGTTTTGGTGTGGCACCTTAGGGGCTTAGCGGATGCAAAATACGGCCCTGGTTAACAGCCCTGGTTAACCTCAGTTTATAGAGTGAATCTCTGGTGCACTCTTCTCAAAACTGGCAAATTCCTGGTTTTACAGGGCCAGGTTGGTATGGCCGCTTCCATAACTCAGTAGGTGTATACTCAATAGCCAAAAAAAAACAGCATGGCACCTCATCAGCAGGGGGTGGTCAAAGCAATGTGTGATATATGGGGAATACAGCAGGTTTACAGCGAACATGGGAGGGAAAAACCTCATCCTGCACAGTGCGCAGTTGGTTACTACAAAGTGAGTGACAGACACCACAACAGGAACTTACCCTTCCAGAAATGTACGCACAAATGCACACACACACAGGAACTGGGCACTTCTTCCAGTTGCAATATCGGAAGCAAGGCCATAATCTTTTCAGGATTTGCTTTCTGACTTCGCTGACTCATGCACACCCAGAAAATAAGTGCTTCCTTGCTCCAGATTTTCCTGTTTTGAAAGTTTTATGCTCTTGCTAAGACCTTAGAAAAGCAATTTTTTAAAAAACAACCCGGTACAATTTATGGAGTGGAAGCTATAATCTGGATTAAGGATACATGGGTGTGGCTCTCTGGCGCAAAGTGTCCCTGATACCTCAGACCACCCGGGATCCCTTCCCAGAATCCTCAGCAAGTGGTGCTTGGCATCACAAACCTCAATTCTGCACCAAAGTCCCCATAATATCCCAGTTTACATGAATGGCAACTGAAATCCTGATGATCGATTCAGTCTTCAGTCCTGTAGTATTGTGATCCAGAATACATAATCCAGGTACAGCTAATGAAATCCGCTAACTCCCAGTTTATCACAAACATCCGCCTCTCCCTGAGTGTGATTTCATTCTCCTGGTACTACGCCACATGCACACAAACATCCGAAATAGATCCGAGGTGTTCATGGAACTATTTTTTATAGGGATAACAAAGTATATTTTTCAGCAGCAAACACAAGACAGGCCAACAAGGTGGTGTTTCTCAATGCCACCAAATTTTCACCATGATAGGTGAACCTAACACCCAAACAGGCTGGCTGAACCAACATTTAACTGGAAATAAGATGGAGATCCCAAGAAAGTTTGTTCCTTTTTCAGCTGGCCAACATCATATCTATACCCTAAATAGTCCATTTTCCTACTATTCCTATCCAGTAGCCTTCCCAACTTGGGTGGCACATAGAACAGTTTATCATATCACACTGAACATCAGGTGAACATCTGGAAGGTGTGGTGCATGCGGCCTACAAACTTATTCATCTTCAGACCAAGTTACAACAGAGAATACTACCAGCAATTTTTTTCAGGACAGAACGCCAAAGGCAAATTTTTTGACACAGAGAGAATGCCAAAAAATACAAAATTTTATTGAAGTATAATACAATTTCTTTAACAGCAACTTTTCAACAGAGCTTGCTGCATTGGTATTAAAGCAACAGTCAACTGCTACATGCAAATTTTCCAGACAGCTATATCTTAGCACATATATGCAGATCAGTTCATAGGGCCACACCTTTGTAAGGCCCGCTGACTGGGCTGAAATTTAAGTCATACATTAGGCAGCGAAGATCAGTATATTATTGACTAAGTAACATGCTAACTTCTGACTGACTTATGAAAGGAGTAGGTGCCAGCAGATCATCGGCATATTCAAAAGTGAGCGGTTATCCTAAATCACTTAACTTCAGCCCCTCAGAAAACTATTTTATTTGTACTATGCATACCATACGTAACTTACTTGGATATTATCCTGGATGGTAAGTAACATGCTAGGCTTTGGGATCACACTAGACACAGCACTGTCCAGGAATGTACCTTCTGGATCACACTCCAGACAGCACTGTCTGGGGATCTACCATCTGGATCACACTCCAGACAGCACTGTCCAGGGATGTACCTTCTGGATCACACTCCAGACAG
>JAAUYG010056921.1_pt1 | contig 11818 bp, 13 predicted proteins | sample 7278091 | NCBI WGS metagenome assembly JAAUYG01 (sample SAMN14350201, study PRJNA611818) | marine sediment metagenome | isolation source: surface marine sediment (0.6m) | place: French Polynesia: Moorea | collected 2018-08 | reverse complement strand
TATATATTGATTAGTTGTAGTAATAGCACTGGTAGTAGTAGTAGTAGTAGTAGTAGTAGTAGTAGTAGTAGTAGTAGTAGTAGTTTATTTCAGCAGTTGGTTTCATTGCAGCCGACAGGTTGGATTATACATGGAGCAAACGTACACAGAGGATGTAAAACATGATATAAAACAGAATGTGAATAAAACAAATAAAACAATTTAATCATTAGGCATAACCATTCGGTATCATTATTGGGTATATTATTTGATTGTCAATCCAATCTCTGAGTGCAACCAATAAATCTTATCTTATCTCACTAATAATATTATAATATTATTTGGATAAATGTCGCTGACAGATTATAGCAGTGGTGCAGCACCTCGGTCTACTTCTTAGTATTACTATGTAAGTAAATAAGTTTTGTACCTCTGAAAAATATATTTGTTTATTGAATAGTTTGAAAGTCACCATTTCTGTGGACCATACATGAGTACTCAGATAAACAAGCCCCGCTTCGCAATGGCCGTCTTACATTTATGTGCGTGTGGGTTTGACCTTTTTTTAGTATTGTACTGGTGGGTTTGCTCATTTCGGATAAACACAGTTTTGCTATACATATTTGCTTTCAAATCAGTAATTCCCACAGGTCGTGAGTGTTGAAAATATGAAGCATTTTAAATAATGTAGGTGTAGTCTAAAGAATGTGCATCTGAAGCTGGCACATACTTATAGTTAGTAGTGCTATTTGAGCCTAGTGTAGCCAACCGTGACCAGTAGCCTATTCGGACAAATTCGCTAGTTTAGCCAACCGTGACTAGGAGACTATTTGGACAAATTCGTTAGTTTAGCCAACCGTGACCAGTAGCCTATTCGGACAAATTCATTCCCATGTTCCACGGAGCCCTCAATGGGTTGATGTACATGTATCCATACACTGTGGTTGGCTGTTTATCTCTCTTCAAAGGGGGCTGTATGCTCTCTACACTTTGGCCGAGTACAAGGTCCTTCTTCCTGCTAGACTGACGGTTGTCACGATCATGTGTGGGCTTCCTGCTGTAGGCATGCTATGTGGATCGAACTTACAGTACCATATTTTACACTGGTGTAAGCTTCTTTGAAATTTGTTGATACAAAATGCTGAATAATTGGTCGCCATGCGCTGTTGCCTGTTTGGAATCCTGACCTGTGTTTCCATATACGGTAAGTGACAGCCGAGTCATAGCAGGTTAGTATAATTAATTTGGCAAAGATAAGAAATGTGTGTGTGTGTTACACCTCAATCAGGCGTCGAGGAACATGTTGACACGGCACACACTGAGGCTTAAGCAGATAAGTTGCATGCACTTATGTACTTAAATGTCGGCTGACGTCGTATGTTCGTCTATCCAGTATATCATGATTTCTGATGAAGTGTATATGGAACCCTGATTATAACACTCCAGATAATTTTCAATGTCGAAAAATTTGTTTTAACTTTGGACGGTCTAGAGCCGTATTTGAAAGCCATGTCTTTTCACCATTATTTATATATGGATAATCACCGCTGCCTGGCGTATATGAATGATGAATCAGGTACTGCCGTAAGCGCTAAAATATGCTCCGTCACAAACTGACAGTCAGTTGGTAAAACATTCATTGGCAAAGAAATCCTGCAGAGAAATAGCCAGTGCTGAAACGTGTAGAGTAACGCTAACCAAGTGTTAAACCATTGTAACTGACAAACTTCCATGTCAGAACGAGATTGTAACCGGTGTATCGTTATTGAGAATGGCGATGTCGTCAACAACAAAGAGTACCTAGCAAATATTTTAATTAACTACTAGCTTAATGCTACGAAAAGAGAAACTCTATTCAGATGAAATCCCTGTGAAATAATCGTATTTGTAATTTTCGTCACAAACGCATGTGCATGTTTTCCGTAACCTGGAGGCACGTAGATCCCTCCCATTCCCTGCATACGATCATCCGAGTTGTTGTTTGCTTTTGTTTAGTTCCTTTTTGCACCTGTGAACAGCCTTAAATTGAAATTGTCACATATTCTGCATTTAAACCCATGCTACTAGCATGTTGTTAAGCAATACTGTGACTGGGTGTCTTGAATCTTACAGGCAGTGTATCTCAGAGGCAACCTGAAAATGTGGCATCTTTCATCAATTACAATGTTACTGTGGAATGTTGGATTAACACAAACTTTGACATAAAATGGGCACAGTGTATAACTGATTCTAACTGTGCGCTCATCTCTGTGGGAAGTACCATACTACCACCACCAGAAGGAGAAGACGACAGATATAGTCGGTACTCTATATCTGCTCTGGATGGGAATCCTGTAAGTCAAGTTAACCTTAGCATATCTGGAATCCAGTCTGAAGATGGAGGGCAGTACCGGTGTGATGATGTCGCTGAAGCCGGACGGCGTTTTTCAGAAGTCATTGTTATTACAGGTACCTCTCAATAAACATTCGGCTATTTGTTGATATTTTCACGGAACTTCAGTGTACAGTGTCAAAGTAATTAAACAATGCTCATTATTAGCAATGATGTGCTGTCTGTATCATCACCAAGCAGATTTTCGCTCTCTACACATGTAATTACCTATAACAGATTGTGTCAAGCCTCCGTTATTTAGTGTTGTTGCATATTGCTTGCAGAGCCCGATGAGAATTTCTGCAGCAGTAACTTGACCAACGGCGAGGTAGAGAGAGAGGGTTACATCTCCATGTCCTGCAGCTTGCAGTACAGTGGTCGATGGAAACCGTACATGACGTTTATAGACCCTAGTGGAGGTCAGCACAGTGCTACTCTCCAGGAGTCAGAGAACCAGGTCACATACAGTGTGACCATCCAGGCCGTCAGTGACTGGCATCAACGAAGGTTCAGGGTTACTCTCTCTATAGAAGACATAGAGGAATCTGATGATCCGCCTCAGTCTGGTGAAGCTTCCAATCAGCCAGAATATCCAGGACAGACAGAATATGAACTAGAAGAATTATCTGTATGGTGTACGTACGTATATTACAGTTAAAGATGCCGTAAAGACCACTTGACATATGCCACCTGTGTATACCGACCGGATTTTGTTGGTCTTTGTGGTTGTCTAAATTACAAATTTCACTATATTTTTGCTTATTTTACTGGTTTAATTCCAAAATGTATTTGTTAATATATCTGTTTTTTACAGCTTGATTTTATTTTCAAGTTAGTTCGGTGTTTTTAATACGATATCGTGAGGAGCAAAATTCTCTGCTTGCAAATACTCTGGGGTTCACCAGTATTTTATTAACAATTATGTAGACTATATTCAGACACATCCTTCGAAATAGGCGATATGTGTGAGATATGTGTGATAAAAAAAATGCATATTTTGGTACAGTTTTTTACCAATATTAAACTCAATATGTATGTTCACAGATTCCCCAGAAAACCTAAAACTGGACCCTGATAGTGATATTTACTATGCCGGAAACGCCATAACGTGTCAAGCTAATGGCAATCCGAAATTACAAACAGAGGATTATACGTGGATCAACTTGAATAACCAAAGCGATATAACCGATGGCCCGGTATTAACCATAACTCAGGAGATGGAGGGTGGATGCTTTGCCTATCAGTGTCAGGCTTGTAACGAGTACCTGGATGAGCGTTACTGTACCACGCTGAACACATATTTCTCTGTGTCAGGCGAGTGTTAAAAGTTAAATTACGTAAACATAGACGACGCTTGCTGTACGTTAATGCCCTAGATAGCTTTATAGCCTTTGCACAGATAGATTATACATGTACATGCTTGTGATCAGAAGGAGGTCTTTTTGTTACAATATTAAGGCACCACATTTTCCGCAAGGCCATGTACATGATGATGTAAAAATGGAGTAATTTATATTCGTGTTTCACTCTTAAAACTATTTGATTGAAATGGATATGTATTTCCTTAGCGTTTCTAGTCTTAACGTGCTCGATTTCTATTTAAGCAGCAGCAGAATGTGCAGAAATAAGACCTAAATGCCTAATTATTTCATTCTGACATACAACATACAAATTCCTTATGATAGCGATGCTTTAATATGTACCACCAAAAGGTCAGAAGTAGGGATTGTTCGATCTACCAGCACTAGATATCAATCGATGATAGTTTTGAATGTAATGATTTAATTCCACGTAAGTCTCCAGTACCATTAATCCATGGTGCACCTGCCTCTCCATTCTTAACGCATATGTACATGTGTATTGACACTCCTCTTTTTGTATTTTTTGTGAGTCTGTATTCTATTTCCCTGTATTCGTATTTCCTTTATAAAAAAATGTTACTCTGGGCATAATTTGGTCTTAGCATAATATCAGACAGAGTATGCTATTTCTGATAATATTTATTGCATATTACAGTTGATTGTACATGCACTACGTTGCCACTCGCTGTAGACTCCACCATCGCTGCATCGGGTGCAGTTGAAATTTCCACATTTGCTACCGAGGCAGACCATGCAATAGGTGTGAGCCTTTTCTTTTCATGTACATGTAACTACTAAGTAAAATTTGTCAACGGTTACTTGCTTTAGTATAAAATATATATATATGTAGATTCACAGTGTTTTGATGAGGTGACTGCTATATTGATAAATGGAGTAAATGTAAGACACGCTGTTGCCTTTCTTAATCTCGTTTGTTACATGTGGTGTAACTTGTAGAGGTCAAGACCGTCACATGCGTGGGTCGGAGACTCAAGAAGATGGTGGTGGTGGCGGTGGTTGGTTGGTGGAGGATCCCGTGGCCTCGGTCGCGGTTCAGGGATGGTTGGTGGGGGTGGATCTGTATTGTCCCCTGGATCTTACACCTGAAGGGGTTCTCCTCTCTGTATAAAATCCTAGTCTGGTCGAGGAAGAAACGGTGACCTGTATTCAAGATGTGTTCACAGACTGCTGAGTTTGGGTGTGTACCCATTGTGTGCTCTTTGAAACGAACCCCCGAGTCCGGGCCGTTTCACCGATGTTCTTGTTGATGCATTCCCCCGCAGTATATGATCTGTTTTTTTCTTCGCTTTGTACTTTGCTCTTACTAGCAGGGACCGGAGGACATTGTCGGGCTTATGGTAGGATGGCACACCATTGGACTTAAATACTCTCTGTGGATGCTTTGACACATCCTGTGTGTAAGAAATGCAGACGAGCGGAATCCACGGACTGGACGTAGAGGTCCCACGTGGTTGTTTCCTTGGAATGGTGAATGTCCAAGGCTTATACCCGTTCTCTCTCAGGACTGACTTGACGTGTTTGATTTCAGCGTATCTATGATATGGGTCAAACACTAACTTGTCAAGCCGTCGTAGAAGGGTCCGCGCAACTGGCCTTATTGTGGGTCGGTTTGCAGTACTCCCCGTCCTTGACGGTCCTGTCATCATTACGGATGACAAGGGAGTCTAAGAACGGTAGTTGACCCACTTCCTGCTCGATGGTGAAATTGATTAATGTGGTGGGGGAATTATCGATGAAGTATAATTGGAGAACTTTTTTTCATCTACATGTCAGAGCCACGTCGAAGTGGGTTGGACACTCTTTCCAGGTCTTCTTCTTCAAAATCTTCAATGGCCTGCTTTCTTTGGGGACACCGGAGGTGCGCCTTGAATATGTCGGTAATAAATTTCTCAGTACACAAGCAAGTTGTGTGCAGACACAACTCGAGTTCTATTACCGGTCGGACTGAGAGCTCACACTTGTTGGTAAACTTGTCATGATCCTCTAACCCCCTACAGGTAATCATGATAGCCCGTTCTACCGGCATGCTCGTAAACAAGACAACTATCGTTCTCTTTGGTGGACCTCTACAATAATGTTTAGCTTCTTCACCAAATCCTCGCCATTCATTCTTCATGGCATGTATCGTGTTGCCAACCAAGGGATGAAGCATTGATGCGAGGAATCTGGTAGCGTACCTTAGACGCAGTAGTGTTCAGTGTTATTTTGGGGTTACTCGGTGGACTTGTCCCAAAATTCCAAGTTCCTCCAAGACGACTGGTTCTAGATCGAAACGGATTTGAATTTGGGACTCGTGGACACCGGTAAAACTTATGTGGGGGAACCTTTGACCTTGTGCTGTTCAACGTTGTTTTAGGGTCATTTGGTGCATTTGTGTCAAAATTGATAATATCAAAATTTGTGTAGTGCTTTCAATTGTCATAACTACCAGCAGAGTGTCAACATCCATGGACCTATTGTTTTGTTACTTTTATCTTTTCTTCTTCCCCGACTACTCTACAAGGGTGATTGCAGAAGAATTGTAGTTGTACTATTAAATATGAATCTTAATTTGACAGGTCTCATGAATGTACAATATATTTATACCCTCAAGGTTCAACTGGTCTCAGTGAAGGGACAGTGGCAGGGATATGCGTTGGGTGTATCCTGGTATCTTCAGTTGTCACTTTCGTTGTCACGATGATGATAATGAGGTCAAGAGCTGCTCCAAAAACAGGGAATGGTAGATATCTTAATCCATGATAAAACTTATACATTACCTCACCTGGAACAACTAGTACAATGTACACCATTTTCCGTTGAGTGTGTTTCGATTGCCTAATGCAAGTTGTCCATGTTTTGGCGAAATACAAGGTAAAACACATTATCAAATGGCTATGAACTGTTAAGGTGGTTACTTGTTACAGCTTATTACATATAGTCATGCCCCATGTACGACTTCACTCAGCATCAAGAGGTTTTTTTTGCCGAAACCGAACTGCAGGATCGTGACACTTTTTGAAGCATTTTATTACTCAAATATATGCAAACATTTAGTGTTGGTTTCTTATTTTCGCTGTAACTTGTTAACCCCGTCAACGTTAGAACCTCTGTCCAAAATGGGAAAACGTATAAAAATAGAAGTAACTCTTTCCAGTGCGCTTCTCTATATAGTCCTTTTACTTCCAGAAAATGCCTCAGGAGAGCCACCAATCTATGTTAATACGTCAGGTCCTGATGATGCAAACGCTGACTACCAACAAACTGGCAATTCGGGTCCAAATTCTGACTTTGGTCCTTATGCTAATACATCTGTTCTGCCTATGGAAAGCGCTTTCAGACAGAAATGTGCTTCGCAGACAGAAACGCCAGAACTGGCACCTTATGAAAACGTTCGCCAGCCAGCGGAATATGAAGCGTTAGGACGCCGTTCTCCGGAGTTAATCGGAATGTACGACAATATTAATTCATACTAGTTCATACTAGTTCATACTAGTTGTGTCTTTACTTCACTGTGTGTGATTTGTTTTACAGCAGGTATAATACTTTTCCGAAGGCGTTGCTGTATCTCATGTATCTACAATATGTATACAGACTGTACACAGAGTCGATAAAACATATCAAAGTCAAAGGTAATAATAAGTAGTCAATTGCACTGCTTTGTGTTTTTACAATTTAATCTTATTTGGGATGAGTACGTTATTTAAAAGGGGGAGAGAATGAACTTGGTAAAGTCAGATGTTAAAACGCTTTAAAGTCAGATGTTAAAACGTGGCAAAGTCAGAGGTCAAAACGTGTAAGGTCAGAGGTCAAAATGTGGTAAAGTCAGATGTTAAAACGTGGTAAAGTCAGAGGTCAAAATGTGGTAAAGTCAGGGCTCAAAACGTGGCAAAGTCAAGAGGTCAAAATGTGGTAAAGTCAGAGTTAAAACGTGGTAAAGTCAGAGGTCAAAACGTGGTAAAGTCAGAGGTCAAAACGTGGTAAAGTCAGAGGTTAAAACGTGGTAAGATCAGAGGTCAAATATGCAACATATAGTTTCAGTTTCAGTTTATTTATACAGACCAAAGTTTGCAAACGTTGTAAATCTATAGACAAGAATATACATGATATACAGAAAGATTTGGCCCAGGTATACAACAGAGCCTCGGCTATACCCACCGCAATATATATGTGGTTTAATACTTCCCTGTCTAGTTATGGTTGTTATATACCTCAGGACGTCTGATATGCAGTAACTGTTCAATGAAACTACCTTCGATTCTTACTACATCTCAATACTTCTATCATGCTCACCATTAATTTTGCTATAATTAATTGTGTGTTAAATCTCCCTGCAGTTCTAGTAGTTGCTTCAAAAATTGTCTACAAAATATTTTAAAACCAGACCAACATTTGATATTATTATCAATACTATTCCAAATCTAAGGCATTATGTACAATATGCTTTTGTGTACTTCGCAATCTGAATGCATATGGACGGATGTTCTACCCTTATGGGGGGTTCAAGGACACCTACCGCTTAAACACAGGTTCTCACAAACACAAACTCTCCCTTCGGGTTCGTTCAATAACTGAAATTGAATCAGTAATGAGATTTATTCAGCTTTGGTGGATATTAATAATTCCATCGATTATTGAAATATTAATGAACAGAAAAGGTCATGCGACATGACACCACATGGGCGAAATTCGCCGTTACGGAAACGTGCACCATCCATTCTGTCTCCATCTGTTAAATAAAAATTGTAGTGACTTTAAGAAATCCATGTTTCCATGCTTTCAGAATACATGCTAATATGAATAGGCCTGGAGTTTGCGAGCGAAGCTAAAGCCCCTTTCACAATTGGCTACCGACCGCTTTAAAACACTTTGCGATCGTAAATTTAGCAATTCGTATGTCCTGTCGCTTCTGTTGCACAATGCATCGCATTTGTTTTATGCGATAAAATGGGTCACATCAGGTCGCCTCTGACTTTTGAATATGTTAAAAATTCAGAGGCAGCACTTTGCGATTCAAATAGTTGCATTGGGTCTGACGAACATTCATACGACGTTGCACAACGTAGTGCTAACTCGTAAGAGTGTTGCACGAATTTCGAAAGTCGCAAGATGATTCGCACCTTTGTATGCGTGTGTTGTACGACCATGAGAGTGTTGTAAGACATGTCGCATATGATCTTTCAACGTTGTACTACCGTTGCACGTCACTTGCCCACTATATATATACATGTATACCCCGTACAAGCTAGCTATTTTTCAGACCAGACTTGATTTTAAACATGGATGCTGCTGTTCCAATACCTCCTCACCGGATGCTGTGTATGCTGAATATCAGCTCACGTGCGAGCACACGCATTATTGCTCACGTGATCGTATGTTGCCGTACGTCCAATCGCTTTAACGCAAGTTCCATCGTCCGATCACCTGACTACTCGTACGATGCTGTCGTTTCATCGTACAACACTCGCTTTTGTTGCACAACGAACGCACCAGGACGCAAGACATATCGCAAGATCCATTACATATCATGGCACAACGCTCGCCTAATGCCGCTTCAGATCGTGTATGCTTTCGTACGAGCTCTTTTTTCATGCGAACATTTATAAAACAGATTGCGAATTTCTTCGCTCGCACGACAATTTTTTCGCATCCGATCGTGCAACAATCGTGAAAGCCGCTTTACAGCCACATACATGTGTAGAAGCCTAGCCACAACTATAATAAACAAATAGACTAATATCGCGACAAATATTAAAACAGATGTCAAATGCACATGCCCGAAACTGGAACGCGGCCGTTCATACGGCGGGATTTGGGACTCGAGGGTAGTAGTGAAACATATATGGTGTACCATGTACCTCGTAGCGTTGGGGTCATTCGGTGCATTTGCATTTTTTTTTCAAAATGCTTCTTCTATACTTATACTTTTTCAACAGAACTATTTACAGCTGTTTGACTTTGATAGACCATATAAAACATGCATCTTGGAATTTTGGAAATTAATCTTTTTTTTTTAATTTTATAAAGTTAATATTATATTCACTGGGATGTAAAATTTACATTTTTTTATTTTTGGAAATGTCTAATCGTAGGGCGTAAGTGGGTTAAATTTGGGGTTGGGGGCACTGGTAACATATTATGAGGGTGCCTTTGACCCCGAATGTTCAGGGTTATTTTTGGGGCCATTCATTTGCAATTGTTTTGGAAACTAAGATTTTTAAAATGATGAAAAGTTACTTTTTGGAGTTAATTTAAACTTTAAAAGGTTGAAATTTGACATTGTGGCCAATGGGAAAATGAAAAGTTGCAAAATATGAAAGAAAGGAATCAAACTTGCGACTGGTCTATGTATAGCTAGCCTCCAACTGGTTTTGATGTATTGATGAAGTCTTAAAATGGGACACGGCTAATGTCCAATACAAAGACATCCCCTCCTCCTCCTCCTCCTCCACATGGAGTCTTTTGCAAAGATTCTATGTGGAGGAGGAGGAGGAGGAGGGGAGGGTAATTTGAAATTTTCTGCGACTGCCAGGTAAATGCGCCTTGTACATGTAAGCTGCAGTTGCGTCTCATGGCTGAAAGCTCTTAAATGAGGAAGTTTTAAATCGTGTAAGCTCTGTGTGGAGCAGATCGAAGGGTGAGTATGATGAGAGATAGGCCTACTCCACGGAGACGATCGTACTTTTCTCTAAGGTATCGATTCCATCCCACTGTTGAAGGGCGTCATACTTAGATTTTAACATAGAAGGTGGTGGTGCAACATGCTCTGGCGGGGCCACCGCATCTTGTCCACCTTGGTCTAGGCTTGCCTTGTGGGTAGTGAGTTCAACACACAGTACAAGACTTCGGTATTTTGGTGGCGCCGGATAGTCATTCTCAAGTTTCTTCGTGGGCCACCCTTCCGTTCTAGCCCATCCCAGAGGCAGCTGTGAGACTACTACATCACTCTTCATGGGACCTGCTTGGCCTTAGTCTAGTTGTAACTTGGGTGGTCGTTCTCTGGGTTCTCACAATTACCCACTCTCGTTAAGTGTAAGGGAATAGGTCGTTGTACTTCCTTCCCAATTTTACTCCCTAGTCCAAGGCCATCAACCGAAGCTTATTTTGATCCTGTTGGCAAGATTAACTGGCGGAACTCGTGCCTGTGCCTTCTCTCTGCATTCCAGATTCACAAACCACCGACCTTCGTACTCCAAGGACAGTTTCTGGGTCATCTAAGGGGGCATTTATATATTTTTTCAAGCCCCCTGCGACAGTAACAGCGCACGTTTTCTGATATCCTCATTGCCAGTTGAGGACATCATCTCTCATCATCTCTCATCATCATCAGCTTCCATGAAATCTGTCATGCATGTTAGAATCCCCATAGACAGTAGCAGCCATGACTGATAACTGATATCGGTCAGCCATTTCTTTGGAGAAATTCCGATACTAGTAGCAGCAATCATATTCGGTCTTCTTCCATCAGCATTTCAGCTATAAACCGTCGGGTGTAATGGTCTCGCGAGTCACTCCGGTTGGACTCTTTGGTCTTATGAATATGGTGTTCTCTGGATAGGCTGAAGTTTTGTGGCCCTCGTGTGCCTCAGCCAAGGCATGCCTGGATTGCTACAAAAGGTTCTCTCCGTCAACCTTGGCTGGTCACTCACTCGCTTCCACCGTGATAATGCCGCCTGTTAGTGTTTTGGCTGTCTTGCTCACTGGCTGTTCCCGTGGCATGATAAAAGTATAAGTTTGGGCTATTAAGGGTAAATTGAGCGACTTACCATTCGTTAAAGCACAGGTACTTCTTAAAATGTTCCTCTAGATATTTCAAAGAGAAAGAACCCAAAACCCCACCCCTCTCCTCCGATAAAAAATCGCTGTGGTACACATGCATAACTACACTTTTATCCTCTTTGAAATAGTAAAAGTCATGATCGCAATTGCTCTGATACACTTGCGTTTTGGAGATGATTCCCCCCTCAGTTTTCTAAACAATAAAATTTTGCTATTTTTTTTTACCACAGCTGCCTTATAAAGAACAAGAAGCCCAGGGGCTTGCCGCTCTGCTTGACAAGATGGAAGACAATGACCACATAAACTGGATAACACAGAGATCTAGATG
>JAAUYG010150722.1_pt1 | contig 11821 bp, 16 predicted proteins | sample 7278091 | NCBI WGS metagenome assembly JAAUYG01 (sample SAMN14350201, study PRJNA611818) | marine sediment metagenome | isolation source: surface marine sediment (0.6m) | place: French Polynesia: Moorea | collected 2018-08 | reverse complement strand
TTTCCACCAGGTGTAGCAGTGAGCACAATGGGGGCTGCCATTTTGGATTGTGGGGGTGGCCATGTTTAGCAATTGCCCAGGCAGAGTATGCGAATTGAGCATTAGGGACCTAGGGGGGGGGTCCCTCCTCTCCTCCATCCACACAGACAACAATGACAATGACAATGAGGAGGACAACAACAAGGCATGGTGACTCAGCTAAGCCGCTTCGCTGGCATGCATTGTAGGCGGCACTCGCGGCTTAAAAACCAATTAATTGTAATGAGGACTCACCCTTCATCCGTTTGGAACTCCTTCTCTTCGAAAGCCTGCAATCAGAGAAGAGTTGTTCAGTCAGTGGGATCTGTGCGATTTGGGCCCACTGAGAAAGACGGGGTGTATCTTCGAGCAGAAAACAAGTTAAGGTAACAAAACGAAGTCGGCCGTTTGCATTTTTTGAACAAGGGCGCTTATCAGCGTTGAAGCCGCACTCGTGAGCACCAAGTCTGTGTGTGTGTGTGTGTGTGCAATTTTAAGTTTGTGATGGAAATTGAGATGACTTGAAAAGGCAGATGAGTCCTCCTCCCACTGATGTATGACAATGACAATGATGATGACAATGACAGCACTATGACTCAGATAAACCGCTTCGCTAGCCGCCTTTGGCGCGCGCGGCTTAAAAATTCGGAAGCGCAACAAAACAAGGAGGATATACTGCGTCAGTGATAAGGCCTCTTGCATGATCAACATCATGTGACGCCACGTGATACTGATCACGTGATCAGGTCATGTTCGTCCAGAAGGGAGGGGTCAAAACAGAGGGGGTGTCTGACCTGGAGGGGGAGGGGTCCGGCCATGGGGTGCCGGGAGGGCCTTCCATAACGACGACGACAAGACGATGACAACGACGACACGTACATGACTCATTTCGGCCGCACCACATCCAGCCGCGCGGCCTAAAAACGTTCAGTACATGCTTGTCAATGGGAGTTATGGCACCAAACACGGAACACACGGCGTCTAGACGCAGCGTTTTTGTTTCGTGTGAAACCAAAGACAGGCATCTGGTTTTTGTAAAACCACCTACGGTAACAAGAGCACTTATCAGCGTTGAAGCCGCATGTGAGCAAGAATCCATCGTGGCCCAATGGGGGCTGCCATATTGGATGATGTATAGGGGCAGCCATCTTGGCCAATTACCCAGGCAAGGGTCTGTGAATTGAGCATTAATGCAGTAGGGGGGGTGTTCCTGGTCTGCATCTACAATGACTATGATGATAATGACAATGATGACGACAACGAGGACAACACCACATGACTCAGATTAGCCGCTCTCACTCGCTGTGCGGCGCGTGCGGCTTAAAAATGTTCAGTACTAACCAGAGCGAGAACGTTGAAGAACTCTCGGGTATCGAACTTGAGCAGCGTCTTGAGATGCGGGTACACCGGCTCATCTGCAACACACGTACAGTCATACAAACTTAAAACCATGGTTTTAACAGCCACAAACTTAAAACCATGGTTTTTATCGCGAAAACAAACTTTAAACCATGGTTTTAACACCCACAAACTTGGAACCATGGTTCCAACGCAGGCTTAGTCAAAACCTGCGCGAACTTCTGGTGGGGAGTTTTCACAATCACAGACGTGCTGGCGTGATGGTACGAAAACTAACAAAACCGGAAGAGCGTGCTTGAATGTGCCTTATTTATCCACGCCTGTTAAAGCTCCCGGTATCTCAAAGTGCCGTGCTGTTCTGTGCTCGAATAACAGAGCACACGGAATCCGAGAACCTATGATGCACCCACACCGCGCGTGGCTTTTTCCACTTGTCCATACAGTTGCGACAAAACCATTCTACTTGGTGCCAGAGATATATAAGTTTCTGGCATGAATACCCCTTACGCTCTTGTGGCTCAATCTCTTGGCCTTGACCTCAGAAACCCTCACTACGAACTAAAAGCAATGGATGAATATTCTTCTTATTCTGAACTAATTTTTGTGATTGAGACTGTGAAATTCGTGAAGTTCTGATCCACAAGGACCGAAGATGTACCGGTGTAGCGCTTTGTGTCCGCATACCTCAGGAAATGACATCCCTTTGTGATCAATTATTGTAATCAGAGTGAAGCCCCATTCACACAGCATGCCATTGATGTTGCTGGTGTACTGTGTGAAGACTCCCATTCACAACGTTCAATGGGTTTCATTTTTTGCATCGTGTATTTTCCGAGGTGATCCGAACCCTGTGTGAACGGAACCTAAGATGTGACATCCCCTTCGAAAACTGGAAGTGTCACTGAACGGGATGCAAACACAATACGCTACACCCGTGGAAGCCAATTTCTCTATGTCCGTTCTTCTTTCCTTACTCAAAATATAACCTGTGGGTAGTTGTAACATCTACATAGACTTGGACCTGCAATTTTTCTATGGCTTACTTTTCAACTTACAAGAAGAAATACGCGCACACATTGTGTTCAAAATACGTAAAACAAGAAACGAAGGTTCAATTTCAAGGAAGGGAGAGAACAAGTTGGGTGGGCTGCATTTTCTTCAACAAATGGTCCACCGCCTTGGCTGAGATTTCAATGTCACTTTCGTGCCAATTGAATGACATTGTAGAAATGCCAAATCAAGTGCAAAATGGAGCCCCCACTCTGAAAAGACAGGCCACAACTTGTTCTCAAAATGGAGGGGATTGAACACGATTCCACTGCACACGAGCCAGTGCATTGGCCGGCAGCGAAATTATTCTCTCAGAGTATGTATCACTTTTTTTTTTGGGGGGGGGGTCAGACAAAGCGTCATTTGTTGCAAAAATTTACGCAAACCACACTGTGATGTGAACAAAAATGCCCCCAATGTTTTCTGGGGCCAGAATTTCGACTGCAAAAACGGGAGTGAAAAAGTGAAATTTTCAAAAGGCGTGAAATGTGTAAAATTGCGCACGCTCAAAACGGTTGCAAAGGGGAGTGGGTGGATCAAATTTGTGACACACTGATGCCATGGCCGTTTTTGGTCGCACTTTGTCAGAAAACATGTTTCACACCAAGACGTTGTTCAACACCACAAAGTAACGCAGGTTAACTTTGGGATTATTTGCCACCACACCCGCATGTAAACTTGGGTTGGTGTTGTCAAAAACAGAACGCCTGTTGGCCAACGCGGAACGCATATTTTTTACGCTTCGGTGTGAAAAGGCCTGAAAAGCGCAACCAGAAACACTGCAGTGCTCGTGTGCAGTGGAAACCACACTGGGTTGTCAGGGAAACGAAAACGCACAACACAAAGGAGCGGTTGGTTGCCTAGTTACCTTCATAGTAAAACAACGTTGCTACGGAGGAAAAAGAAAACCAGCAAAATTACGCAAAATAAACCAAGTTTTGAACGTAAAAGAAAGAAAATAATGACGTCATGTTTGTTGCGACACTTTGGGACGCAGTTTTACGACGCTGCTTCGTGACGCCGTGTCGTTTCCTTGACCACTCACCTTCGTTCTTGTTCCGCGTGTGAAGACATGTCACAGTCTTGAACACCTGAAAGAAACGGAAACAATCGGATGCGCCACAACAAAAAGACCTGGACCTGCTTTCCTTGTTTTCGCAATGTAGTCCTTATTTTGGCAGGTCCAACAATGCTGTTGGCTTGTGAGGACAACTCACCCAACTGACAAAGCGAGGAGGGGGGAAATCCCATTCTTCAGTCTTAGCTCCCATGATAACAGATAACTATTGATCACATCAAGACAGAATCAGCACGTGAAAATAGAACCATGGTTTTAAGTTGACGCACCTCGTCCTTGACCCGCACCACATGTTCGTCAGGAATCTCGCCCAGAGGGTAAGCGCGGCCTGCGAGACAACAGCTGCAACGAGAAACAACGAGATTTGACGCGCTGGGCTGATACTGGCATTTGTGTTCAGGGGGTGTGAGAGGGTGGTGACAAACTGGAATGAGTGGCACTGGGGATGTCTTCACGAACAAACGAACATGAAGCCAACTGGCCAGGACAGCAGCCTTCCATAGAAGCACCTGGCAAGCTTTCACATGTGTCACGGAAGGCCTGTAAACACTGGGGACGAATTGACCAGGTGAATTCCAAGGATGAATTCATCCACGAACTGAATCAATGCATTGTTGCTTGTGGGGCCATTCACACCTAAATTGCAATTCAACCCCAACTCCTACAGGCCGCTCTGCTGAGCTGAAGCAGCACTGCCTAACAGGTACGCTTCATCAGCAGAAAGGCCAAGTGCTTCCAACCATCCATCACATGATACCATCGCATGACAATGTAATGCCAGGCCAGACCTCCGACTGGCTGACCCCCCTCTAGGCTAACCCCCCTCTGGGGAGACCCCCCCCCCCATGGATCTGGCTAGTCCCCAGGGGTCCACAACGATGACACGTACATGACTCCATTAGGCCGATTGGACTTACAGTCGCACTCGGCCTAAAAACACTGCAGTTTGGACAGACCTCAGTGCAACTGTATCTGTTCTCCGGTCAGGTGTCAGCCACTTGTCCTGACCCCGGAGCGTCGCGCTCTGAAACCCGATGCGTTTCACGGCACCATGACTCAGATCAGCTGCTCTCGCTCGCCGTGCAGCGCGCGCGGCCTAAAACCCTCCCCACCTGATGTAGACGAGGAGTTTGTTGCCGAGTTTAATCTGCCGGTCAGTGAGCTGCTTCCCGGTGCTGAGCGCAGCTGTGAGGAGGCTGAGGAGTTCCTCCAGGGGGGTACTGTAATCCCGCATCCCCTGGTTGTAGATGTACAGGATTGCGTCGTACAGTCCATGAGCCCAACACAAACTCACAACCTACAACAGAGAGAGAACACTGAGTGGGGTGTGTAGTGTGGGGGTGTACTGTAGTCCCTCATCCCCTGTTTATAGATGTACAGGATTGCATCATACAGTCCATGTGCCCAGCACAAACTCACAACCTACAACAGAGAGAGAACACTATGTTGTGCTGGGCACATGGACTGTACGACGCAATCCTGTACATCTATAAACAGGGGATGAGGGACTACAGTACACCCCCACACTACACACCCCACTCAGAGACAGCGAGAGAGGACTAGATAGGGATAAGGATGTGTCATGTCAGGGGGTCCACGTCAGGAGTGGGGTCAGGAGGGTCTGTGTCAGATGGGGGGTGTCTAGGGTCAGGTGGGAGGAGTTAGGGATCCTGCACAATGACATGTAGCAACATGAGTCTGTGAGGCCGTTCCGGCTTACAGCCGCGCTCGGCCTAAAATTACCTGGTGAATGTCCAGACTGGTGATGTTGAGATGCACAATGCACCCCTCGACGTTTTGCAGCAAGCCCTTGGCCTCGTAGTGGTCCACGAAGTCCTTCATGACGACCGGCGTTATGGAGACGAGCTTGTCCAATAGGATGTACGGTTCCAGGCATTCCAGGAACACCCCCCGCGCGATGACGTCACTACTGAAGCGCTCGTAGATCCGGTCAAACAGGATGTCCCTGTAATTTGGGGGAAAATAGTTCAAGTTCGAAAGAAAAGAACGCAAGCAGTGATTGTGAATTCCTGCAAAACAAGGGGCACATTTTGCAGCTTCTGATCATGGCCTATTAACTGTCTGAGAACGCAGTGCTTGACCTGTTCTGTGACCTAGCATCTAGTCATTTGAAACAAACAGCCCACTGTCTACAAACTTCTAAGAACACAAACTTGGTCCGAGATCAAAGGCATTTTTACACCAAGGCTGCTGCGATGGGACACCCGCGTTGTGCTTGCTGCGTTGGCCAATGCACATTGCTTTTGTACAGTGGAGAAAGGAGAATGCAGCAAAATGACAGGAATTGTTTTCAAACGTGCTTTGAAAAAGCAATGCGTGTTGGCCAAAGGAAAGTAGCAAGCCTCGGTGTGAAAAGGCCTTTGACTTTCTAACGGGGTAGGGGAAGGTCTTCCACATCAACACATGGGTGTCTTTCCTGCCACCCGCTTCCGTTTCTCACCGCGCCACCTGACGGTGAGTATTTTGTTCTGCAGTACTGGTTGAGTACTCACAGCATATCCAGAGCGAGGCAGTAGTCAACACAGGTGGGTACCACGTCCTGGTAATACTTCTCCAGTTCCTGCACCTTGCCATGCTTCGGGCTGTTCTTAGTCACTGCCACGTCTACGTACTGCAGTAGCATGTCCAGCAGCTGAAAAAGACAAGGGCGTTTATCAGTGTCAAGAACATTGTTGTTCCCAGCTCCTGAACAATGCTGTATTTAGGACTGTTCTTCGTCACTGCTGCATCTACGTACTGCAGTAACATCTCCAGAAGCTGCAAAAGACAAGGGGGCTTATCAGCGTCGATGAAGGCTGCGGGGTATTCCAAGCTCCAGCGAATATCAGAAGTTTTGCCATACTAAAGACTCCAAATGAAGGTTCTTCCTGAGAAGATCTTTTCCCTGTCACACTCCTGCGCTTGTGTGAACCTCCACCCAACCCCACCACTCCCTTCCCTACCTCCCAGCAGAAGCCTGTTCCAGCGTGGGGCATTCTAGCCAGACTGATTTGGACAAGGATGTTCCAGAGAGATTCTTACCCTGTCAGCGACTACACTCCTGCATTTGTGAAAATCTCCTTCCATTACCCATCCCTGTGAAAGTGCAGAAGCATCCCTTCTCCACCACAGAGAGAGCGAGAGTTCCACTAAACTAATTTCACCCAGCTCCTTTTTTTTCGAAAATATGATTCGGATTCTACAGAGACTCTTACCCAGTCAGCCACCACACTCCTGCGTTTGTGAAAATCTCCTCCCTTCTCTACTGCAAGTAGCTCCGCTGAACCAACTTCACCTTTTTTCAGACACCAACATGGAAGGTTCTTACCCTGTCCGCCACAACACTCCGGCGCTTGTGAGATCCGCCACCCAGCCCCACCACACCCTTCGCCGTGTTGTTGTAGAAGCTCAGGGCCAGAGCCAACCCCTCCTGGAACTTCCCCTGCTTGACTAGAACATCCAATCTCTACAAGTACAGAAACAAACATCGGAATTTCCGCAAGTATACGCTGACTCAGCGTAAAGGCCGAGCGCCCCATACCGTCACCATCATGTGATCACGTGACACTGTCATGTGAGAAGTAAAGCCGGACCCCACCCCCTTTATGATGAACCCCCCCCCCCCTCTGGGCTGACCCCCCCTGGCTAGTTAGGCGGTACCCCCCCAGGGGGAGGGGGTACATGACGACGTACATGACTCCACCATCCCGACTTCGTCGCGCTCGGCTCTTGTGTCAAACATTGATCTTCGACTCAAAACAGAAGAGCTACCACTTTTGTTTCTTGTTTTGTTTCATTTGTGTGAGGCAGAAATACTTCAGGATAGAACGAAATTGTGATGACGTCACAACATGGACGCGACATTATGACGTCATTCTACGTGACACGTCACTCACCTCTTGCCAGTTGCGCATCGTCATGACGTGGACGCTCTTGGTACCGAGCAGCACGAGTTGACTGTTGAAGCTGACCATGGAGTGGTAGCACGCGCGCTCTCCCGCGTACGCCTGAAAACAAGCAATCATGTGATACCACCGTCACGTAACAACATAATGCTCATCACGTCACTAAGTCTTGTGGGCGGGAGGAGGGGTCCCAGGCCAGGGTGGATCCGTTTTGTTTCTTGGAAATTGAACTTGCTGCCTTTGACCGTCCCTTCAAAATATCTTTGTGAGAACGCCGCTTACAGCTTTTCAAGGAATTACGTGAACACCAGGTATGATTTGATGGGGCATGGAACAGTTCCCAACCAAAATTCTGGCCCACACACATTCTCCATTCAACCTCTTCCCCGCCTCCACCCCGCTACCAACCACACCTCAACTCCCCAAACTTACCAGGACTTGGCTGACATTGCGTGGTGAGAGACCAGCAGAACGCAGTTGTATAGCCACAAGGCCCAGGCACCTCCCTACCCTTCTGTCCCTCCTTCCCCATGCGACACCACCATGCATTCCCGCAACGCAGCACCACACCCCCACCTCCGTACTTACCAGAGCCTGGCTGATATTGCCTCCAGTGGCAAGAGAAACTCGTGCTGCCCGCCAGTTGTACATCTACAAAGTCCATCCCCCACCCTTGTCCGACCCCACATCACATCCCTCCACTCCAAAACACACATCCTCCCTGCTACCCCAACAAACCCCCTGCCATGACTCACCAGAGCCTGGCTAACGTTGCCTCCAGTGACCAGAGACTTGTAGAAACTAGTGCTGTAGGCTAACTGCACATCGACAAAGTCAACCCCACCCTCCACCCCTCATTCACCCCCATCCCCCGGACTCACCAGGGCTTGGCTGACGTTGCCTCCAGTGGCAAGAGACTTGTAGAAGCTTGTACTGTAAGCCAGCTGCACATCTACCAGGTCCACCACCTCCAACTCCTCCTCAGATCTGACGTCGATCACGTGGGCGCGTTCTGACGTATCTATGGCAACCATCGTGCGCGAGTTCATCCACTGCAACAACCAATCAGAGCTCAGCAAAGTTGAAACCAAGGCAGATGGTGTAAAAGGCGTTTAGTGTGACAGCAAAAGACACCTTTTGTAACGCAAAACGTAGAAAGTACCGAAAAACACTTGTCTCCTTAAGATTTGGAAGTAAAAACAATGGATCTGTGTGTCAATGCAAACATAAGCCCCGCCCACACAGGGCGCGTTGCAGCACAGCACAGCGCGAAAAATGGGAAATTCTACTGCTGCACCATGTGTGAATACCCTCTTTGGCAACAGCTGTTTCCACGTCTACAGTTTGGTACTGGATTGCCAGAAGCGCCTGATTGCCAATGACAACGTTACGTACCATGAGGCTGAGTAGTTTGTAGGGCAGATGTGTTTTCTGTAAACCCACGAACTTGATGTTCTCCGGGCCGTGGCACACAACCTGCAGGGCAAATAGAACCATGGTTTTGTTTTCCAGTTCACGAAAAGGGAGACAGGCAGACAGCACTTTGAGAGTGTGAAAGAAAGAAAGAAAGAGTGTGTGTGCAAGCGTGTGTGGCAGTGTGGCAGTGTGACAGAGAGAGGGAGAGAAAGAGAGAGAGAGAGCAAGGAGCCAGCCAGCCAGACAGACAGGAAAATAGAACATTGGCGTTTACCAAAAGTTGAACTGCAGCAGAGCTTTATGGGGTCTGCACTGACAAATCAAATGCGTCGGGCCCAGTGAAGAATTCGACTCTTGTTCTGGAGTCTAAATGATGCACCGTAATGCAGACTTCTTTGCACGCTTTTGTGCAAGGAAATTCCCTCCTCAAACCAGTGAAAAAGGGATTTGCCACGTTTTGCCCAGCATTCATTGGCCTTGATGTCTTTCTGAACTGGGGGATCGCAACCATTTTCTGAACCAGAAGCAGTGCTGAAGGCAACTGCAGTGCGATGTCCTGCTGTGCCACTGTCTGGCATTTGGTACTGAGCCCCGGTCACATGGGGGGGCCCACGTGGGACATCCCTGAAACACAAAATGGCGACCCCCCATACCACCTGCACACTAAGAACATGAACTGGAATGAGACACTTGCTTTGTGACGCACACTCTTGGTTGAGGGGGTTCACTATTTGCCTGAGGACCCTGTAGCGTTTTTACCTGGAAGAAGAAGATATGTTGGTCTCTGGCGAAGGCTAATACTGGGTCGATCACCCGGTCCCGCTCTGACACCTACAAACACAAAAACGGCGGTTTTAGCAAAACAAACCAGAACATAGACGTGACTGTTTGTCAGTTTCCCAATTATTCCCACTCTTGTGTCACCCGCCCCCCTGCTGACTTGTCACCCCCCACTGACATGTCACCCCCTGACTTGTCACTCACCCCCATGGATGTCCCCCCCCTCTTTGATGTGTCACCTCCTTCCCCGCAGTGCACGGCGATGGTGGCAGCGCGGTACCTTGGCCTTGGGGGCCAAATCTCTGGTTGTTTCATCAGCCATACAGGCCATGTTGGCAGAAAGGTCGGAGAAACAACATGGGTGAGAGAAGAGTGGTGACCTGAATGATGACGAACTGCCAGGCGAGAAGCGGCAACGTCGCGGCGTCTCCCTTCAGCGCATGCGTAAACATCACCTTGAGCTGCGGACGTAACATCACTATCAGCACCTGAAACACAGAGATGTAAGGTCACTATCAGCACCAAAACACAGAGAGACGTAACGTCACAATCAGCACCTGAAACACAGAGACCCAACGTCACTATCAGCACCTGAAACACAGAGATGTAACATCACTATCAGCACCAACACACAGAGACGTAATGTCACTATCAGCACCTGAAACACAGAGATGTAACATCACTGTCAGCACCTGAAACATAGAGACGTAACGTCACTATCAGCACCTGAAATATAGAGACGTAACGTCACTATCAGCACCTGAAATAGAGAGATGTAACGTCACTATCAGCACCTGAAACACAGAGATGTAATGTCACTATCAGCACCTGAAACAGAGATGTAACGTCACAATCAGCACCTGAAACACAGAGACGTAATGTCACTATCAGCACCTGAAACAGAGATGTAACGTCACTATCAGCACCTGAATGAATTGCACTTTTTAACTGTTTTTGCACCCTGGTTTTGTCCAAATGTTGAAATGACATTCACATGCCACAGCAAAGTCTGTTTCTATCTTTGTTTTCCATCATTTCCTTTTTTGCAGCATCTTGCGCATCTTGTTGCGCTTTGGTTGGCTGGTAAAAACTAGGAATTTGCTGATTGCCGCTGGAATGTTGTTCTGAAGTTTGTTGACTCGTAATTCCCGTCTTATGTTCAAACATCCTCATTGGCAGATGACGTACCTTGGACAGCGAGGCCATGGCCAATAGGAGCACGTCTCTCATCGGGTGGTCGGGGATTGTGTAGTTCATGTGGAGTGGTTCTATGGTGCACACCTCTCCTCGACTGCAAGCAAGAAAGCACGTTCATTTCAAAACCAGAAACTGAACAGCAGGAATCGTTGTGATGTCCAGTGGTGACTTTTTTCCCAAGAGTGGATTTGAGCAGGCAATGTAAAGCTTATTGTGCAATGCTTTTCAGGGCGGAGCACCAAGTGATGCCACAGGGCACCTGACGTCACACAGGGGCTTTCTTTCCACCATGGGGGAGGCTTTCCACCAGAGACGGGGGGAGGCTTTCACGAAGGGGGAAATTGCACCAACAGAACAGTACGGCCTTATGACACTGCTTCTTGTTGTTTCACAGAGAGATTTCGACCTTTGTCTGATAATTGATAAGTAGCTGGTTTGATACGGCAGGGAGGTCGGTATTCCACGGTTTCCAGGGGGGTCAACATCTGTATTCTCTGAAGGGGGGTGTCATGTTCCCCATTCTCCACAGGGGGTCATGTTCTCCAGACTTTGATCAAGGGTGGAGGACGTCGCACCAACAGTGTCTCGGCACTGCTTCTTATTTGTTTCACAGAAAGATTCTGGTCCTTGTGTGACAATTGATGAGCAGCTGGTGATTTCGTACCTTCCTGAGAAGAGGCACCTGGAGTCACAGGTTCTGACACCGATCAGCCTCCTGCAGTGAAAACAATACAACATTCAGCAGGTTCAGAGACAGACAGGTGTCGACGCAGTGGACGGTTTTGGCAGGCTTGCGTTGGTTTTCTACGTTGACACTATTTACCAGTTTGACTAGGTCAATTCCAAAAATGGCGTTCAGACTTGACAATAAATTCAGGAAAAGAACGTTCGCATCAAATGCTTTTTGTGGGAATCCCCTTATTAGCGGAAGCGTCACAACATTCAATAGTTTCAGAGACAGGTCTCGACTCAGTGAAAACACGCACAGGAAACATCACAGGATCCTCCACCATAAAAT
>JAAUYG010255420.1_pt1 | contig 11824 bp, 16 predicted proteins | sample 7278091 | NCBI WGS metagenome assembly JAAUYG01 (sample SAMN14350201, study PRJNA611818) | marine sediment metagenome | isolation source: surface marine sediment (0.6m) | place: French Polynesia: Moorea | collected 2018-08 | reverse complement strand
CCAGAGTACCTTGCCATACACTCACACCAGACTGACTACCTAGCGCCCTTAGGAACTCGACATGTGGAATTGGGTATCTGAGTGTGCACCACCTATCTGTACGAGGGGGGTTACAGGTGTGGGGTCCACGAACGGTGTGGTTATGTTCTCATCATGAGAAGGATAAACGGAAGTGCAACATTCAACTGACCATAGATGGGGTTCATGACGAGCGTGGTCTGTTCGCCATCTGACGAGTAGTTTACGAAGTGTCGTGCCGGACCCACGTGTTTCCGGTTTGGTCGCGCTTGCTTCCCGTTCACCCGCGAAGTGACGAAGTCGCTGTCGTCCGCGAACATGTCCTGCGGAAACCAGAATTATGCAACCAGTTGAGAATGTGTGACGAGAGGGCATCATGCTGGAGAAAGGGAGGAAAAGACAGAGAAAGAAGAAAGTGACAGAAGAGAGAGAAACACAGACAGAGAAACTCCTGTGCTTGGTTGTGCCTCAAAGCAAGGAAAGTACGCCAGGATAGTTCTATTTTTGCGTTTTCAACCAATCTGAACACATCTGCTTTTCAATTGATTCTGTGACTTACAATGGAGTCTTCTATTCTCAGCAGCGAAGCGCTGGCATCCCCAGCTGAAATACAAAGACTGGAATCAGCAGTTGTTTGGTCAGAAGAGTGACTTTGTTCTGTTCATATTCAGACCACAAAGCTGAAGTAGAACCCCAAAGGCTTGACTGCAAACAAGCCCCCAGTGACCCAATTTTTCGTTCGTGCCCTTGGTGCGCACGTTTTCAGAAAACATCAGTGGGCGAAGGATGCGGGTCAGACCTCTCCAGATGAAATTCCTCAGGAAGTCAAGGTTCCCCAAAACATCGACCAATCAGGCAGGACCTTGGGGTCAGGTTCGTGTTTGTGTTTTCTTGAAAAGAAAGGGGGCACCGTGACTTGAGGGTTAGACTACCGGTAGACAGCACAGGGTGGCTGTTTGCGCTGACGGAAGGTCTTTTACTCCGTTTTAGGGCCGCGCGGCTGAAAGTAAAGCTGCATTTTGAGTCCCTATACCGCCGTGTGTGGAAGGGGAGCCCCCGTCTCAGCGCATGGCCACGCTGATAAGCGACCTTGTTTAAACACCTACCCAGGCGGCCATGGTGATGATGGTGGTGGTGCTGGAACATGACGTCACCACGTCGCGGCGTTGCCATGGCGGCGAGCTTGGACGCACCGGGCCGGTGTCCATAGTAACCGTTAGGTCCCTTGCGGTAGCGGCCATCTGTTGCCAAAATCAAGACAAGCACCTGTGATCAAAGCCCTCACACAAGCCCGAAAGAGCCTTCCTGACATGTTGGGCAGCTTCAGTTTAACTTGGGCTGAACCTTCAGACGTCTTTGCAAGGATCATTTTCCACACAATGGCCACTTAAAATGCTGTGGTGTTCTCATTGAATTAGAAGAGCATTGTTTGCCAAGACCTGAGATGATAGTTGATTGTGAACAAAGAGCAAGATAGCACAACAAGATATCCTACGGTACCAAAAAGATCCTAAAAAGAACATCCTCCAGTCAGGTGTAACAAGAAGCAACTCTCCAAAATACTGTCAAAATGTGTTAAAAACTGTAGTCTAGTACCTTAGGATATGTAAGAGAACAACAGAATTTGAAGGATTGTTTCCTCGGCTGATGCCTCGGAGCAATCTCAACTTCTGTATGTTCTCTATTACAGATTTATCACCAAAGAAAGAGAGATCGTTTGCTCTGACTTTTGTAACAACATTTTGAAAAATAGAACCTTGGAATTTGTTCAAACAGGAAGTCAGTGACGCCACCTGGTGAGGATTTTATCACGTGGGCCGGAAGTCCCAGCTGCTTCTGGCAGAACCTCTGGTGGTGGGGAGACAGCAGAGGGATGATGTAGAACCACAGAGTCTGCTTGGAAGGGGAGTCCAGGATCACTGTCAGGTCCTCCACAAGGTGCTGAATGTTCCTGAAAAATAAAGTTTACAGATGTAAGAGAGAGAGAGAGAGAGAGAGTAGAACCGCACTGTCTGCTGGAAGGGGAGTCCATGATCACAGTAAAGTCCTCAACAAGGTGCTGAATATTCCTTCTTGTGGTCAGGGGCTAGACTCAGGGCCTCAGAACATGGCTGTCAACTCCCACCCACTGGTGGCTGATACCTGGTCTGCCATCCTATGTTGCAACCACCTCTGTCATACAAACCCTCAGCATGTCAACATCATGTGTGTTGTCCCCTGCAGGCACACCCCACTTTGTCAACCCCTTGGAGGAAGATTTTGCATGACCAACACTTGTGATCTGTCTGTCTGCAGATATCAAGTCGTACTTTGTTGTCCAATCAGGATAAATCTGCCGACCTTACAAAATGTGACAGACCTGCAGGTTACCATGGTTGTGGCCAATCAGCAGTTACCGTTTCTCGGCGTAGACCTCCAGCGCCCTCTTGAGTTCACTGCGCTCTGTCAGGGTCAACAGGTGGTTCAACTGTTGCCTGAAGGAGCCCTCCCCTGGCGCGGGACTCGTCTGGGGCTCCTCCCCGACATCTGGGCTGGTTTCTGGAAACAGAGATCAAAGATGAAAAAGACAAAGATAGGCGCAAACTGAAAACAACTCTGGAACCTCTTTTTTCAGTTTTGCCAAAGACTTGTCAGTTTTGAAAAACGAAATTCTAAAGGTTGAGAGCCCTGACCCCTGAGGTCCCATGTGTACTCAAACTGATAGCGGAGAAGAAACCCTTCACATCTGGTGTTTTGTGACATGTCCTGCAAGGACTAAAATGTTCAGTGTCCAGACTTCGACGTCTTGAAGCAAAGACCTACCTGGATGCAAGAACTGCTTCTCAATGCCGTTGTGAGTGTAGCTGAGAGGAGTCAGCTTGCCTCCCAGGATGTCTGAAAAAAGGACAGGAATGATGACACTCTGCACACAACACAAACTGTAAAGAAGCTGGACGCCCAGGTGAGTATTCCTGACAATTTTTGTGGAGGATTTTCTTCGTGACAAGTAGGCATATGGTGCACACCTAAACCCCAACATGCACTTAGGTGCACTGAGGTAAAGGAACTGTATACCCAAGATCAACATACACAGCTGAGCAGCTTTGCCTGGCTCCACTGCAGCCCAATATAAAAAGCCTTGCTGATGCTACCAGCTAGAGTATGCTGACACGCACTCACTACTGACTGGCTACCTGTGCCCTTAAGAACTCGATATTGGTGTTTCCGAGACACTGACTTTCAGGCTTGTTGAGTTTCCCATCTGACAGAACATTTCTTGCATCATTGGAAACACGTCTGTGACAATGTGTTTCAACAATCACACAGACTCCTGCTTTGAAAGCACATCCAGACCTTCTTCTTTGTTGTCCCTGTGTTCATTTGGTATCTTAGGCAACGCTCAAGTCCAGAGGATCTGCAGGGCTTGGTGTTTGAACTTGAACAAGTATACGGGAGGGTCCACAACACGGAGAATATGATCCCTGCATGTATTGCAGGAGTATTCTGGCCAGTTTGTTGGCAAGAGCAGTTTCCACAGAGACATCCTTGACAACATCCACGGAAGTGTAACTCACCCAGTATCTGCTGCTTGGGGAGGTCCACAATCCGCAGCACGTAGTCCCTGTGTTCCAGAGGCATTCTGGGCAGGATGTAAGCCCACAGCGTCTTCTTGGAGGGCGTGTCCAGGACAAGTCTCGTCTCGTCCACCATTCGCGAGACGTTCCTGCGAGACAGAACGAGATGGGCTTGGGCTCTCATGTTCACAGATCCTGCCAGTTACGTGCCTACACATTTTGCACCGTGAAAGTGAAATGGAAAAGAAACACACCGAAGACGAAGCGAAGGAAGCCATCAGTTTTTTTTAGGCCAGTGACATACAGGAGATAACATGACGAGAAACTCAAACGGAGAGAGAGAGAGAGAGAAAGAGAAGAGAGAGAGAGAGCGAGGGAGAGATAAAATGTGTGAACTGTCTACTTTTTACAAGTTGCTGTATCTGAAAAGAACGAAGACCACAACAAAAGGAACACTGGAGGCTGAAAGAACACGACCCACCTTTCGCGGTTGTAGGTGGTGAGGATCTGGGTGAGGTGGTTCCTCTCGTTCGGCGTGAGCAGGTGGTTCACCCGCTGGCTGAAGGAAGCGCTGCTGGATTGGTTCAGGTCCATGATCACGTGGTTCTGAGACCCGGATGACGTGTGGCTGGACGCGGGAGACGACTCGGAGCTCGTGGCGCCCTCCGGTGGCCGAGATACTGCAAAGCACATTCCGTCATTTGGCAATACCGAATAATTTAGGGATTTCAAAAAATGCAAATTCAGTTTTTTTCCCGTCAAAGACATGCATTGTCCACGAGTTTAGAACTGTTGTGGTCACCAAAAGAGTGACAAATGTTTTGCCAAAAGTCTGGACATCCTTGGGGAAAAACTGAATCAGCTTTTTTTGAAATCCCTTTTATTCGGTGCTGCCCGTCATTCCGTGACAAAATTGCAGACAAACAGCATCAGGGCATCTAAGATGACGTGAAAGACACAGGCAGGGTAAAAGATTGCTTCTCACTAAATCCCTCTCGAAAGATCCCGCAGCTTAGTTTCAAGAATCCACAGATGAGATAAGATGGGATTTTCTGCTGGATTCCCCAGATTTCAACAGAAAGTGAAAAAAGGACTTGTGCAATTGCACCACCCGGGGTGGTAACAACAAACATGCCAGGCTGGGAAGTAAAATAAGAGCTGGGACAACAATGACCACAGGATGATGGCGACCAGGAGGCCCTCTGTGGGCGGCTTAACAGGAACGCAACCCACCTGTTTGTGCACGGAGTGGGCACTGCAGCTGTACACCCACGCGCGGGGAGCTGCCGCTGCCCTGCAGCAGTTTTATTACCGTCTTGTGGTCATTCCACCTGAAACAAGTTCATTCTGAAACCAGTCCACAAAGAGCAACTTGTGTATCGCAATTTTCAATGCCATGGCGTTTGTTCTCAATGTCACTGGCCACAAGAAAGAGGAAAAGAAGTCGCACAGTTGAACGGGATTTGGAGTTCGGACCCAGGGTCATGCAACTTATTTTCAAGCCTGGGGGGCCCAAAATCTCGAGCACAATCATTTCAGTGTGAAGAATTGACAATGCAGTGCAGCTTTCACAAAGAATGGACCGCTGCTTGTAGCCAAGCCTTTTGACATCTCTTTGTATTTTGGGAACCTGAACCTGTTCCCAGATCTCGCACGACACCGAGTCTGGTGACACCTCGCCTACCTGACGTCAAGCCCGTTGATGGAGAGAATAGCGTCCCCGGGCAGCACGCCGGCGGTGTCTGCCGGACCCCCGGGGGTCACGCGTTCCACGTACACCGGGTTGTGTCCGCGCAGCACGAAACCGAACCCGCCCACACCGGCAACAGACGCGTCTCGGAGAATGGTCACTGTCCTACAAACCGGAAGTCACACAATCATAACACAGGTTGCAGCGCTGTTAGTGTCCAGGTAGTCAGTCTTGGTGAGTGTGTGGCAACATACTCTCATAGGCTAGAGGTGGCAAGGGTTTTTATAGGCCAGTGGCAGCTGACACAGTGTTTATCTTGGGTACTTGGTACCTGTAACCTTAGGGTACTAAGGTTGCATATGGGTGAGGTATGCTGTAAGCATACTCGTCATCAGGGCGTGCAGCCCTGTGGATGCAAATCCCTCAGCAATCCCTTGTTGTCAAGATCCCGTGGGTGTTTCACGTGTAGTTAAAGCCTATTCACACCAAAGACAAATTAATTGGTCCATGAATTGAGCAAACAATTTGGTGTGAATTCATCCACAAAAACCAATTTTCTAGTTCCTTAACAAATTGGGGAGGGGGGCAAATTGAAATTTAGGTGACTCCCATAGGGAACAGTGCATTGGTTCAATTTGTGGATGAATTTATTAATTTGTTTGGTCAAATCATCCGTCAATTCGTTTCTGGTGTGAATAGGCCTTTAGGCTTCACAGAGCAGCCACGCGCATGAATCATGGCCCCTCCTATGGATGTCAACCAGGGGGGGCACATCCAAGTGCACACATAAACACGAAGGCTAAGCTCCCCTGTAGCATCGCTTAGTGCTCCGCCCTAAAGGGCATTGCATTGCACAATCAGTGCACCCAACTCAAATCCTTTCTTATCCTTCAAGTTGTAAGACCTACCTCACTGTCCCACTCATTCATTCACGAAAAACCAAACAGCAAACTGATGTTGTCCACAAGTCTTTCCAGCAAAATTGCAACCGGCGTACTTAAGTGTGTTGCCCTTTCTCAAATGCACACACACACGCATGCATACTCAGTGCAGTATGCAGCTCTCTACTAAACATAACAGCACACTGACATCTGTGCATGGTGCAGTTTCCTTCAATAAAATTGATTTTCTGAAAAAATCATGTGGTTTTTTGTTGCATTTCAGTGACATGTGCAGTCAAAGGTTTTCATTCTTTGCATTCTTCCAGCGAATCATTTTTCCGCCTTATTTCTGTAAAATTCTGTAATTTCTGTAACATTTCTGGTTGTTTCACCAAAAAGGAACCGGGGGGGTCAGGTAAGGGATTTCGTGTATGGCGCCCAGCCAATCAGAGTTCTTCATCAAAGAACTTCACTCAATAGCCTTGGAGAACGCAGACGGAGCATTCTGAGCCTTTCTGGTCTTCAAGGATCTTCGCCCACAGTAATTTCCCGTGTATAAGTCGCACCTTCCAATTTGGTCCAAAATCTTTTCAAAATGACCCTCATAAAAGACACAACCCCACTTTGAGGTTGTTTTAGGACCAAAAGGTGCTTCTTTTTGTGAGTAATGATGGTACCAAAAGAGCTACAATGAAGGTTTCTTTGCGGGCAAAGCTATGACTGGTTAGGCCCCGTCTCCCATGAAATTTGGGAACAGATCCACAAGCAGTGCGCAGGCTTCAGAATGGCAGAATGTTGCTCAACAGACAACCCCCTATCTTCTTCCTCACAGGCTGACAATTCCAAGACAAAGATACAAATTTGCCTACAAGGCATAGTTCTGCAACTAGAAGGGCACATTTCAGTCAATGCAGCGACAATTTTTGCCCGCAGGGCATGTTACTGCTGTGAGGTATGCGGCGGCATCTTGTTTTCAGTGATTTCTCTTCTGTGGTTGGGCATTTTCCAAAAAAGGTTTCTTGCTTTGTGAATTCTGCTTCGAAGGATATCAATGAGAGAAGCCAACCAACTTTCAGTGAGGAAATTAAAAAAAATTTATGTTTGATTCCAAAGGCTTGCACAACAATCTATGCAGTGATTATTGTCGCACAGCCAGTCAATTTTCGCATACCTGTACACAAACCTGCATTGTGTGCAGCGACCAGCTGTCACAGGTAAACACACACGCATTGAAAGACAGGCTTTCTGTGTTGTGATTAAGGCTCAGAGCTTCAATTGCGATTCTGAGTTATTTTGTTGATGAGAAAACTTGCTGCGCAAAAAAATCTGCATTGGGTCCAGGTTCAATGATTCCGCTCTGGAATTCTGAAATCTGGAAATTCCATTCCAAGTGTGCAAGTGCGTTGCAGATGCTGATCCGGTTTTTCTGGTTTTCTGCAGCTGGCATGGGAACCCTTTAGTACAGGTGCAGATCTAGAACAACAATGGGGGGGGGGGTGCCCTGATTGTGACCAGTATGCTTACTGCAAACCCACACCCAAACACATGCTTAAGTACACCAAGGTATAGGAACTGGGTACCCAAGATAAACACACATAGCTGAGCAACTTTGCCCAGCTCCACTGCAGCCCTATATAAATGCTTTGTGGTCCCTACCTACCAGAGTATGTTGACACCACTCACTACTGACTGGCTACCTGCACCCTTAAGAACTCGGACAATTGCAAGAGTGCAGGTCTGCGCTGATCAAAGATTTGTGTTCACGTGCTGCAGGAGCTGGTCTCTGAAAACCAGGATTTTAGTTGGGGGACATGACCCTAAAAGTCAGACGAGTGGATCCAGGACGGGGCCCAACCCTCCTTTTTAAGAAACCTCGAATCCAGAATTTTGTCAAGGTTGGAAAAGAACCTGAAATCAGAAGCTCACGAAATTCATTGCTGTTGTCCAAAATCTCCCAAAAGCGCGGATTCAGGATTTCGCTTCGGAAGGCCTAGACTCCATAATGACAAGTTCCATTTCCTACCTGACAGATGGCGTCCCCGAGTCCACACCGTTTCTGTCCTTCCTGCCAGTCACCAGGGCGCGCTGCATGCGTTCACTAGAGGTCGTGGACGTCGTCACGTGATATGAAGTCGACGCTTCACCACTAGATGTCCCTGGGGGTGTTGCTGCACCTCCTAACCCTGCACCAGGCATGGGGTCGTAGTTCAGCACCTTGTCAAACTTGACGCGGTGTTTGACCGGAAGGAACGTCCTGGAACGATAGAGTGCGCAAACGCAGAAACGTGAGTCCAGCACTTCCGGGTCGGAGTCTGATTCTGGTTCCGGTTCCGGTTTGGCCTCTCTTGCTGGTGGCGCCCTCTGCTGCTGGGACTGGGATTTCCTGCCCCTCGTCGACCGTTTCTTTTTGTAGCGTAAAGCTTGTTGACTCATTCAGCTCAGAAATTCATACGGGTTCTCAGGAACAACAGTAAAACAACTGTAAAGTGGCAAAAGCGCCTGTCAGCGACCAGGCCGCGCTTAATGAAGTGGGGAACAACGATTTTGATGACAACGACAAAGACGACGACGCGACGAAGGACAATAATGGTGATGTGATGATGCTGACAGGACTCAGCAATGCTGCTCTGCTGTGCAGCGCGGCCTGAAAGGCGCATTGTGGATTTCAGTGAGGCTGAAAAGCCTTTGTTTATGGCCAAAAAACTATTCATCGCCATTTTCCAAAATCTCCCAAAAGTGCAGATTCAGGATTTCGTTTCAGAAGGCCTAGACCTTGCAGTTAAAAGTTCATGTAGCTCTTTTTGATTCTCCATGGATTTTTACTGAAAGTCCACGGCCTTGGCTACTTGTCAATACTGCTGGCAGAAGCTTTCTCTCTGAAAACACAAAACAACAGGAATTTCCATCCAAGGCCAACCAGCCAAAAATCAAGGCAGCTTGTCGCAACTGGAGCCTCTCTAAATCATTACGCGTGCGCGAGGTGCATTTCCGCTTCCTCTCACGTGACCGGAAACAATGCATCAAGGCATCACCACACGCTGTCAACACCGCCTGGAATGATGACTCATTCAACATCTAAATTCAACAGGCGTCCTCAGCAGATACCAAATCAATTGTTTTTTGTGCAAGGGGAATTCAGAATCAGCTTGTCATCTGAGATGTCTGAGTCATTTCAAATCAGAGATTCAGAACAGGATCTACACAACAGTGGTTCAGTTGAACGTGACAAATGGCTGTTCAATGCGCAGGAATGAAATACCAGTGCGTTCTGACGACTCCCAAGTGGAGCTCTATCCAGATTGAGAGACCAAAAGCACTTTTTCTGCACGTTATTTACACAACATTGCAATGCTGTCTGTGTTTGCAGAGGCATGTAACTAACTCCCTGTCCACTGCATAAATCCCAAACAAAAAGCTCTTGTTTGCAAATGCATACTGTATATATCCATGGATACAGTGTTGTTGTAGCCTTGGGTTCTGTTCTTCTGTGAGGTCAATAAGAATAAGAATGCCAAAGAATACCTTTGCCTTGGTTCATTGAGATAGAGCATGCATGCAGTAGGTCTTGTCTTGTCAAGAGCTGGATGTCAAGTGATGTTGCTCTGTGGAGAGCCTGGAGTTAAGTGATGTGGCAAGTTGGGTCTAGGGGTCATGGTTTGGAGCAAAAATGGATGGTCATGTGAGGTGTAAGGTGGGCATTGCTGTATGGGGGAGAATGTGTGGAAATAGGGAATTGGGGGGGTGAGCCTGGATCATTGCTGCTGTATATAATAATATTGGCGACAACAATGAGACATGCATGACTCTGCACACAAGGCCGCTTTGGCTTACAGCCTCGCGTGGCCTAAACTGTTGCCAGAGACGACCGCATCAACGCGCCGTTTTGTGTGTGTGGGTCTGGGGTCAATCCTTCCTGTAACCTTCTACCAATTCCAGCTGAAAGGTTAACCAGAAAGAGGTTCACACGATGCAGGAATTAACAACTTGATGATTTGGTGGTATGTGTCAGAGACGGCGTCATCAATGTTTGCGCCGTTTTATGTGTGTATGTGCACCACTGCAGACTCACCTCCGTCAAAGAAGTTGCCCTGCACGAAGTCCTCGAGGCCGACCTCCTCGAGTCCGACAGCGACGACGCGCACCCCGGCGGCGTCAAGCTGCGGACGCAGGGACGACAGCTTCTGCGCGTGCAGGCGGCACCACGGTCACGCGAAGCGCCGCAGGAACGTGATGACGCACGTGCGCTCCCGCCACAGCGTCTCCAGCACCACCATCTTTAACGTTAAAGGCATCAAAATCAAAATCAGCCTTTTTTATCATCCTGGCAATTTTAGCAAGAAATCAAACGTACGCTGAATCAGCGAAGATGGCACCGTCATCTGATTGGGTCCGAGGTGGGAAGGGCGTCCCTCACGGGGGGGGGAGAGGTTGGCCCAAACGGGGAATCTGGCCCGTGGTGGGGGGTCCAGCCAGTCGGGGTGGGGGGTCTTGCACGACCGACACGTTTTCCTGACTTCATAAGGCCGCCCTATTTGCGCGACCGAAAAATCTCTGATGTCGCTCATTATTCCTTTATCTCCTTATGCTTTCAGGAACCCTTTTGGGACTGTTACACAATTTGTTGATCACCTGTCAGAATTTCTATTGATGAAAAGAAATCACCTCTCCAGTTGACGCAGACTTAATGACATTCTTGCCAATCTTGGCGATGTCCATTTCCATGTTTGTTTCTACAGTTGGCTGGCTCTCATCCCAAAACAACCAGCTGAAAAGCAAGAAACTCAACACTAAACTTATGAAATACGACAGGTATCTGAGCGAGAACATTGCCTTTACACCTTTGTGCCCAATTTGTTATCAGCGGAAGAGATTTTTACTGGAGCATAACACAACTGGTGACATTGATAGTTGATTTGCAAGCCGCGACTTGCAGAATTGCGCACAAGTCATAAACAGACGCTGCATGGTGCGCTGAAAAAAAAGAATGAACAAAAAGGACTTTTCATAAAAAAAGTTTATTCTGTCACAACAATTTTCACAAACATCAACAAAGTGAAAACACAAAACAACACAAAAGTTTTCGAAACAATTACGCGCTTTAAAAGTTTGGCAAAACTGCCTGGACTGTACAAGGAACAATAAATGGCTTGAGGGAGGTTTTGTTTGGAAATGAGTGGCCAGTTGGGTGCCGCTGAATATCTTCCTTCATTGCTGTTGCGATGAAGCACCTGAGACGAAAACCATGAATGCTTGCCACATGGAACTCGCGCGAAACTGGCGTGGAGCTATGTCATAGAAAGAAGGGACAGCAGTGCAGTGGAAGGGGGAGGGGGCCCACTGGACGGCTGCACAGAGTGACCTCAACAATCTCGCTTCGTTTGAGTAAAATGATTGTGGACAAAAACACATTTTTCCATGGCAGTGCGGAAACATACAAAATACAGTTGTTAGGAAAGGCGATGACGCAACCAGACGACGGAGATGTGCAAATCAGGGTTTTCAGCTGTGACGTCAGTCTTATGACGTCATCAACGCAGCTTCCGTCACGTGGTGTGTGATTTAGGACGCTGCGCATCATGCGTCACAGGCTAAAGTCCGGACAAGTGCAGCTGCGACGTCTGTGCTGTTGTTGTCCCGATTCCTTTTCCACAATACAGGTTTTTCTCATCAGCTTTTACCTG
>JAAUYG010022925.1_pt1 | contig 11824 bp, 12 predicted proteins | sample 7278091 | NCBI WGS metagenome assembly JAAUYG01 (sample SAMN14350201, study PRJNA611818) | marine sediment metagenome | isolation source: surface marine sediment (0.6m) | place: French Polynesia: Moorea | collected 2018-08 | reverse complement strand
TGGCCCCGCGCTTCGTGACGGAGTCCGGGAACTCCGCCGCCTCGGGCCCGCGCTTCAGGTGGACGTTCTTGACCTCGACGTAGCAGGCCGGCCTCTCCGGCGCCTCCAGCAGCAGGTCGATGCGGCTGTTCTCGCCATAGCGCACCTCGCGCCGCTGCCCGGCATAGCCCGCGAGCTCGGGCACCTGGCCGTCGGCGACCGCCTCGGCGACGATGGTGTTGGGGTGGCCCGTGTTGATGCCGACCAGGCCGCCGTCGGCCTCGATCAGCTCCCAGGTGAACTTCAGCTTGCGCGACGGCTTGTCGACCGGCGTCAGCCAGACCCGCGAGCCGGGCGCCTGCAGGCCGAGCATGGAGCCGGGGTTCGGGCAGTGCGCCGTGACCTCGCGGCCGTCGGCCAGGCGCACGTCGGCCAGGAAGCGCTTGTAGCGGCGGATCAACCGGCCTTCCAGGAGCGATGGGTCGAAGCGCAAGGTTCTGTCTGCCCTGTCTTTGCCTGTCCTGCCGGGGTGTGGGATTTCTGTGGGGTTCGGGCCTGATGGATTGGCCCTCTTTTTGCTCTGTGCTATCCCTACTTGCAAGATGCGGCGCCCTGACCCAGGGTGTCGCATCGAGAGGGGGGACAGTGCATTGGGCGGCGGGCGGTCGATCCGGCGCCGGAGGCCACACGTAAGGAACCCATATGAAACCTCTGCCGTCGCTCTCTCTCGTGCTCGCCGCCGCGCTGCTCGCCGGCTGCGCAAGCTTCCACGTCCCCTTCTACGAGCGGGCGACCAAGGCCCGTCCGGCGCCGCCGTCCAGCGCCACCTCCGAGGTCTCGGAGGACGGCCAGAAGATCTGGATCAAGGAAGGCGGCGGCGAAGAGAAGGAATCCCAGCGCCAGGCCGACATCTCGAACTGCTACGCCTACGCCCGGGCCCAGACCGCCCACGACACCCAGATCCAGGCCGACCGCCTGGACACCGGCCGCCAGGCCGGGATCGGCGGCGAGGAGGCCTCCTTCATGACCCGGATGGACGAGTTCGAGCTGGGCAAGCAGCGCGACGCGCTCTTCAGCCGCTGCATGCGGGCCAAGGGCTACTCGAAGAGCTGAACCGGATGCGGGGGGCATGACCGAGGGGCAAGTCACCGCCGCCGTCCTTGTCATCGGCAACGAGATCCTCTCCGGTCGCACCAAGGACGCCAACCTGCCCTACCTGGGCGAGCGCCTCGGCGAACTCGGCATCCGCCTGGCAGAGGCGCGGGTCGTGCCCGACCTGAAGGAGGAGATCGTCGCCGCCGTCAACGCCCTGCGGCAGCGCTACACCTACGTCTTCACGACCGGCGGCATCGGCCCGACCCACGACGACATCACCGCCGAGTGCGTCGCCGCCGCCTTCGGCCTGCCGCTGATCCGCAATCCGGAGGCCCTGGCCCTGCTGCAGGCCCACTACGCACCGGGCGACCTCAACGAGGCGCGCCTGCGCATGGCCAACACGCCGGAAGGGGCGAGCCTGATCGAAAACCCGATCAGCCACGCCCCCGGCTTCCGGATCGGGAACGTCCACGTCATGGCCGGGGTGCCGGCGGTCATGCGGGCCATGTTCGAGGGCCTGGCCCCGGGCCTGACCGGTGGGCCGCCGCTGCGCTCGCGGAGCCTGACCTCGAAGCTGCCCGAGGGCGCCATCGCCGCCGGCCTCGGCAGGGTTCAGGCGCGCTACCCCGAGGTCGACATCGGCAGCTATCCCTCCTTCCGCGACGGCCGGCCCAGCGTCGCCGTGGTCCTGCGCGCCACCGACGAGCCCCGGCTCGCCGCGGCCGCCGAGGAGGTCGCCGCCCTGATCCGCGATCTGGGCGCCGAGCCCGGCGAAGCCGGCTGAGGGGCGGGACCCATGGCGCGTGCACCCCGAAAGCCCCTGCCGCCGCTGATCGTCTTCCTGCTGCGCCACCTTGCGGTCGGCGCCGGCGCCGGCGTCCTCCTGGGGCTGCTCTGCCTGGCGACCGACCTCGGCGGCCTGCGCGGCCTGCTCTTCGGCTCCGGCGGCGGCCCGCTGGCGATCGCGCTCTTCTTCTTCGGCCTGATCGTCACCTTCGGCTCGGTCGCCATGGGCGCCGCGGTCATGGGCCTCGGCCGCCCGCGCAACTGACGGCTCCGAGGCTCGTCGGAGCTTTCCGCCGCCGCGGGTTGCGGTCGGAGTGAGCCTTACTCGCCTCCGGTCTGTTGAGAGTACCAGTTAAGCGTCAGCCGGCGGCGGGGGCTCCGAATAGGCTTCTGATTCTTTTGCCTAAATTTGACCTTCACCTTTTCTTATCCGATCTGTGGACAGCTAAGGAATACCTATTTCAGTATAGGTACTAGGTCTTATCTGCTCCTTGCCGCTTGGATCGAGTACCTGCGCGAGTATTTGATCCTGGGAGGGCTCGCGTTCGCTTGCTTTGGAGCCCTCTACGTCATGTCGCCACTCAAGTCCCTTGCCTCGCTTCGCTACACCGCCAAGCTGCCGCTGATCATCATCGGCTCGGCCATCCTGATGACGAGCGGTATCGGCATCTCCGACTACGTCAACGCCTCCCGGGAGGTGCGCCACCAGGTCGAGCTCCGGCTCGAGACGATCCTGACCACGCGCCAGCACGCCATGGCCGACTACCTGAAGGCGATCGAGGAAGACCTTCTCTTCATCGCGGCGAGCCCCTTCACCCAGCAGGCGGTCCGTGACTTCACTCGCTCTTTCGCGGAAACCGGTGCGGCGCCCAAGGACTACCTGCAGCGCCACTACATCACCGAGAACCCGCATCCGACCGGCGAGAAGGAGAACCTCGACGCGGCACGGGACGGCTCGGCCTACAGTGTAGATCACGCCCGCTACCATCCCTGGTTCCGGACCTTCCTGCGCGCGCGCGGCTACTACGATGTCTTCCTCTTCGACCTGGAGGGCAACCTCGTCTACACCGTCTTCAAGGAACTCGACTACGCCACCAACCTTCTGTCGGGACAGTGGAAGGACACCGACCTCGGTGCGGCCTACCGCGCGGCCCTCGGCAACGCGGGGAGCAACGCCGTCGCCTTCTTCGACTTCAGGCCCTACGAGCCGAGCCATGGGGCGCCGGCCAGCTTCATCTCGACTCCGATCTCCGATGCCGCGGGGCGGCCGCTCGGTGTTCTGGTCTTCCAGATGCCGATCGATCGCATCAACGCCCTGATGGCCGACAGCACCGGCCTGGGCCGGACCGGCGAAGCCTTCATCCTGGGCGCCGACAAGCTGATGCGCAACGACAGCCGCTTCCTGGCCGAGAGCGGGCTGGATACCAGCATCCTGGCGCAGGCGGTCGACAACCCCGTGGTCACCGCCGCGCTGAAGGCGCCGGCGAAGGCGGAGGGCGCGGAACCGGAGACGAGCTTCGGCGAGGAGCCGGGCTATCGCGGTGCGGATGTCTTCACCGCGGCGCTGCCTCTCGACTTCCACGGCACGCGCTGGGCGATCGTCGCCGAGATGGCGGTCGACGAGGTCGCCGAGCCGGTGAACCACATGCGCCTCCTGATGTTCAGCGTCGGCGCCGCACTGCTCGCTCTGGTCGCCCTGCTCGGAGTCTATTTCGGTCGGCGTCTGGCGCGCCCGATCACCGACATGACCCAAAACATGCTCGTCCTCGCCGGTGGCGACACCTCGATTGATTTGGCCGCCGTTGCCCGAGGCGACGAGATCGGCGACATGGCCCGGGCGGTCGAGACCTTCCGCGACAATGCGGTCCGTAACGCCGAGCTGGAACGGGAGCAGAAGACCGAGGAGGCCGAACGCAAGGAGCGCGCGACCAAGATCGAAGCCCTGATCGGCGCCTTCGACGAACAGGTGCGCCACGCCCTGGGATCGCTCGATGGCGCGGCCTCGGATCTCGACAAGGTCTCCAACGCGATGTCGGCGACCGCGGAGCAGACCTCCGCGCGGACCGCGGCCGTCGCCGCCGCCTCGGAAGAGGCGACCGCCAACGTCCAGACCGTCGCCGCCGCCGCCGAGGAGCTTTCCGCCTCGGTCAACGAGATTGCCAAGCAGGTCTCGGAGTCCTCCAAGATCGCCGAGGGCGCGGCGACCAAGGCCGCGGAGACCAATCAGCAGGTCGAGGGCCTGGTCGACGCGGCCCAGAAGATCGGCTCGGTCATCAGCGTGATCTCCGACATCGCGGAGCAGACCAACCTCCTGGCCCTCAACGCGACCATCGAGGCTGCCCGCGCCGGCGACGCCGGCAAGGGCTTCGCCGTGGTCGCCGGCGAGGTCAAGGCGCTGGCCAACCAGACCGCGAAGGCGACCGAGGAGATCTCGACCCAGGTCCTGGGCATCCAGGAGGCGACCACGACGGCCGCGAGCGCGATCTCCGAGGTCGGCACGACGGTGCGACGGATCAACGAGATCGCGACCGCCGTCTCCGCGGCGGTCGAGGAGCAGAGCGCCGCCACCAACGAGATCTCGATGAATGCCCAGCAGGCCGCCGACGGCACCAAGGAGGTCTCGCGCAACATCGTCGATGTCAGCCAGGGTGCCCAGCAGACCGGCGAAACCGCCGGCAGCGTGCGCGAGTCCTCGCAGAGCCTCGCCGGCCAGTCCCAGAGCCTGCGTAAGGAAGTGGACGGCTTCCTCGACAAGGTCCGCGCGGCCTGACCCCAGGGGTCACACCTAAGGCCCGGCCCCTCCACAGCCCGTTGCATCCGGTCGCCGCCTGCGGCACAACTTGCGCCCAGGCCCGCTTGGTGGAACTGGTAGACACACGAGACTTAAAATCTCGGGCCCTTTCGGGCGTGGGGGTTCGAGTCCCTCAGCGGGCACCAGACCCCGGCCGGGCCGCCCTCTAGGGCCGCCCCGCGTGGCGGGTCTCGACGCCCTGGACGCGGCGGTCGCGGATCGCCTGGTCCTCCTCGCCGAAGAGGAAGCAGATCACCATGTAGCGGGTGCCCCGGGTCACCGGCAGGGCCTCGTGCAGCAGCGAGCAGGAGAAGACGATGGCCTCTCCGGCCTCGGGCCGGTAGAGGTGCGGGCCGAACTCGGGAAAGCGCAGGTGGCCGCCCTCGTAGCCGTCGTTGAGGTTCAGGGTCATGGCGAAGCGGCGGTGCGCGACGCCCGGGGTGTCGTTGTCCCGGTGCACGCTGAAGTGCCCGCCCGTCGTGCCCTCGTAGCAGCCGATCTTGAGGTTGTCGTAGCGGGTCGCCTGGAACTGGAAGCTCTTGGCGATCTCGGGCACGACCCGGCGCTCCAGGCGCCGCCACATCTCGGCCAGCAGGGCCGGCTCCGGATGGTGGTCCAGGCGGATCTTCTCCTTGTCGTCGATGTAGTGCTCGCGCCGGCCGTCGGCGAGGTCTCGCAGGGTGCCGGTGCGCTTCTTCCCGCCGGCCTCGTAGGCGGCGATCAACTCGCGGCAGAAGGCGGGCTCGAAGACCTGCGGGATCAGCAGCGCCGGCGCCGTGCCGCGCAGCGCCTGCGATGCCTCGGCGGCCTGCGCCTCCAGCCGCGCGGCGATGGTCTCGGCCAGCGCGGGCTCGGCATTGTCGCGAAGGGCGAGCCTCAGGCGGCCGCCCTTGTCGATCAGGAAGGCCGAGACCGCGGCCACGCCGAAGACCGGCTGCTGGGGCGCCAGGTTGTGGGCGACGCCATAGGCCCGGGCGGCGGTGCCCTGGGGATCGGCGTAGAGCGGGAAGGGCAGCTGCAACTGGCCGACCGCGGCGGCGTTCCGGGCCGCCGGCTGCGCGGTGACCGCGAAGACGTTGACCTGGTTCTCGAGGCGCGAAAAGGCCGCGGCGAAGGCGCGCAGCATGGCCTGGCCGGCCGGGTCCGCCGCGCTCGGCAGGAAGACCAGCACCGCCCCCTTGCCGCGCAGGGCCTGCGAAAGAAAGCCGCCGCCGCCCTGGTGGTCGAGCAGCTTGACGTCCGGCGCCCGGTCGCCGGCCTCCGGCGGCGGGCCCTGCGGCGCTGTCTGCTGAAAAGCCTTGATCGCGCGTCCCCTTGTTTGTCCGGCGCCGGTCCTCACCCCCCGGCCATGGTGCCAAGCGTCCCGGGCCCAGGCAACAGCGCGGGGGTCAGCGGTCGCTCGCCAGGCGCAGGCCGAGGGCGACGAAGACCGCGCCGGTGACGTAGGCAACGGCCGTCTGCATCCGGGCCAGGGCCGCGGCGACCGGCGGCAGCTTGACCAGGCAGGCCACGACGGCGTACCAGCCGCCGGCCATGACGACCACGGTCGCCACCACCAGGGCCTTGAACCACAGCGGGGCATCGGGCGGCACGGCGACGGCGAAGAGGCTGGCGAAGAAGACCGCTGCCTTGGGGTTGCTGAGGTCGACGATCACCCCGCGCAGGAAGGCGCCGCGCGGGCTGAGGGGCCGGGCCGCCGGCGGTCCGGCGGTATCGGGCCGGGCCTCGCGGCGCGCGGTCAGGATCATGCGCAGGCCGAGGTAGGCGAGGTAGAGGCCGCCGGCGATCTTCACGGCCTGGTAGAGCCAGGCGGCGCTCTGGAACAGCAGGCCGAGGCCGAGCAGGCTGGCCGTCGCCCAGACCGTGGTGCCCAGGGCGATGCCGGCCGCGACGGCCAGGCCCAGGCGCCGGGTCTGGCGGCTCGCGGTATAGGCCGTCATGAAGAAGTTGGGGCCGGGGCTGAGGACGGTGACGGACCAGACTCCGACGATCGTGGCCAGGCTGGCCCAAAGCGTGGCGGTCATTCTGGCTTCCTCCGTTGCAATCGCGGCGCCGGAGCGTTATCGCAGCGGCTGGCCGACTTGACCAGAGGCTGGGCCAGGCGCCAGGAGCGAGACCGAGCATGTCCGAAGCCGAACCGGAGACCCCAGCCGAGGCCGCGCCGGACTTCGACGCCGCCTTCCGGGAGCGTCTGCGCGACCTCCTGGCCTGGCGGCGGGACGTGCGCCGCTTCCGAAGCGAGCCCGTGCCCGAGGCGGACCTCGAGGCCTTGCTCGACCTCGCCTGCCTGGCACCTTCGGTCGGCAACAGCCAGCCCTGGCGCTTCGTGCGGGTCGACGACCCGGCCCGGCGCGCCGCGGTGATCGCCAACTTCGAGCGCTGCAACGCCGAGGCCCTGGCCGACTACACCGGCGCGCGGCGGCGGCTCTACGCCGGGCTGAAGCTCTCGGGCCTGCGGGAGGCGCCGGTCCAGCTCGCGGTCTTCGCCGACGAGACCACCGCCAGCGGCGCCGGCCTCGGCCGCCGGACCATGCCCGAGACCCTGCGCTACTCGGCGGTGCTGGCCGTGCACACGCTCTGGCTCGCGGCGCGGGCCCGCGGCCTGGGCCTCGGCTGGGTCTCGATCCTGGATCCCGAAGCGCTCACGGCCAGCCTCGAGGTACCCGCCGGCTGGCGCTTCGTCGCCTACCTCTGCCTCGGCTACCCGGTCGAGGAGCACGACGATCCCGAACTGGAGCGCCACGGCTGGCAGGGCCGCGACGCGGCAAGCCGCAAGGTCCTGCAGCGCTAGCCGGTCTTGCAGCGGCCGCCTTCCTGCACCGGCGGGCAGGGGACCGTGCCGTAGGAGCAGAAGACGCAGCAGTCGCCGGGCTTGGGCTTCAGGAGCGCGCCGCAGCCCCGGCAGTCGTAGAAGTACTGGCAGGCGTCGCTCGGCATGGTCTCGGTTCGGCGGTGGCCGCAGAGCGGGCAGGTCAGGGTCGATTCGAGCCGGGTCATTCGGTTTGATCCCGCTTCAGGCTGCGTCGCCGCAGGATGCAGAGCATGGCGTAGACCGACAGGCTCAAGAACAGGGTGAAGGCGGGCAGCAGGACGTAGTCGAGCCAGGCGAGCCAGGCCGAAAGGCCGAGCGCGCCCAGCAGAAGGACCAGCGCCGGGGTGAAGCAGCAGATCCCGGCGACCAGGGTGCCGATCGTGCCGATCTTGAGCAGGGTCAGGTCCGTCATGCCCCGAGTCTAGCAGAGAGTCCGGCAGATTGCGGCGGCCGACGTATCTGGACCTTGATAGGGCGCGAAGACGCTTGTCCTCGGAACTTCACTTGCCCTAGGCTCGCGGCTGCAACGGTTCCCGTTTCGGGATCAAAAGGGAATGGGGTGAGGCGCCGATCTTCGGGTGCCGAGGCCCCGGCTGCCCCCGCAACTGTAGGCGGGTGACGCGGGTCCAGGTTCGAGCCACTGGGAAACCGGGAAGGCGGGACCCGCGCTCCAAACCCGCGAGCCAGGAGACCTGCCGTTGCACCCGCCACTTGCGAAGCCGCCGGGCGGGGGAACCGGCGGGCTCGACGGCCGGCGCCAGACGGCGCCGCGCCCTTCGCAAAGGGCATGGGTCTTTGGACCGTGAAAGGGAAGGGAAACCCATGTCACGTCGTACCGCTACCGGCGTCCTGAGCCTCGCGGCGCTTCTGCTGAGCTCCGGGACCGCCTTCGCGCACCACGCGATGGACTATCAGATGCCGCAGACCTTCGTGCAGGGCCTGCTCTCCGGGTTCGGGCATCCGATCATCGGTCCGGACCACCTGGCCTTCGTCCTGGCGATCGGCCTGATCGGCACGCTCTTCGCGCGCGGCTACCTGCTGCCGCTGGCCTTCGTGGCCGCGACCCTGGCCGGCTGCGTCCTCCACCTCGCCGAATGGAACCTGCCGGTCGTCGAGCCTGTGGTCTCCGGCACGGTGGTCCTCGGCGGCGCGCTGCTCGCCTTCTACCGCGCGATCGACTTCCGTGTCTTCGCCGGCTTCATGGCCGTCGCGGGCCTGTTCCACGGCTACGCCTACGGCGAATCCATCGTCGGCGCCGAGACCACGCCGCTCGCCGCCTACCTGATCGGCTTCGCCGTGATCCAGGCCGCCATCGCCCTGGCCGCCTTCGGCCTCGGCAAGGTCCTTCTGGCCAAGCAGGCCACGGCCGCGGAAGGCGGCCTGCGGGTCTCCGGCGCGGTGATCGCGGCGGCGGGGATCTACTTCTTCGCCTCGAACCTGGTCGTCTGAGCCCTTCGTCGCCGCCGGCCCGACCAAGGGGCCGGGGGCGACGCTCCGCTCGCGTCATGACGAACGGTCTTCCACCCCTGACCCTGGTTCTGGGCGGCGCGCGCTCGGGCAAGAGCCGCTATGCCGAGTCCCTGGTCGAAGGCCAGTCGGGGCGCTGCACCTACATCGCGACCGCCGAGCCGGGCGACGCCGAGATGGCCCGGCGCATCGCCGAGCATCAGGCCCGGCGCGGCGTGCGCTGGCGCACCATCGAGGCGCCGCTCGACCTGGTCGGGGCGCTGGAGCGCAGCTCGGAGTCCGACGGCGCGGTCCTGGTCGACTGCCTGACGCTCTGGCTGTCCAACCTCCTGGGCGCGGAGCGGGACATCGCCGCCGAGACCCGGCGCCTGGTCGAGGTCCTGCCGCACCTCGACGGCGTGGTCGTCATGGTCTCCAACGAGGTCGGGCTCGGCGTCGTGCCGGCCAACGCCCTGGCGCGGGCCTTCGTCGACCACGCCGGGCGCCTGCACCAGGCCGTGGCCGGCGTGGCCCAGTCCGTGGTCTTCCTGTCGGCGGGCCTGCCGCTGGCCCTCAAGTCTCCCAGCTAAGGAACCTGCATGTCTCGACACAGCAAGATCCCCGCGACCGTGATCACCGGCTTCCTCGGCGCCGGCAAGACCAGCATGATCCGCCACCTGCTGCAGACCGCCCAGGGCAAGCGCCTGGCCCTGATCATCAACGAGTTCGGCGACCTCGGCGTCGACGGCGAGATCGTCAAGGGCTGCGGCATCGAGGGCTGCGCCGAGGACGACGTGATGGAGCTGGCCAACGGCTGCATCTGCTGCACCGTGGCCGACGACTTCCTGCCGACCATGGAGAAGATCCTGGAGCGGCCGGAGCCGCCCGACCACATCGTCATCGAGACCTCGGGCCTGGCCCTGCCCAAGCCCCTGATCAAGGCCTTCAACTGGCCCGACGTGCGCAACCGGGTGACGGTCGACGGCGTGATCGCCGTGGTCGACGCGCCGGCCGTAGCCGCCGGCCGCTTCGCCGCCGACCCAGAGACGCTGCAGGCGCAGCGCGAGTCCGACGAGGCCCTGGACCACGAGAGCCCCCTGGAGGAGCTCTTCGAGGAGCAGCTCGGCTCGGCCGACCTGGTGGTGCTGAACAAGACCGACCTTCTGCCCCAGGGTGCGATGGGCGTGGTCGAGGGCGAGGTGACGGCGCACTTGCGCCCGGAGGTGAAGCTGCTGCCGGCGCGCCACGGCGGCATCGAGGCCGGCGTGCTGCTGGGCCTGGGCGCGGCGGCCGAGGACGACCTGGAGTCCCGGCACTCGCACCACGACGACGGCGAGGAGCACGACCACGACGACTTCGCCAGCTTCGCCCTGGAGCTGGGCGAACTGGCGGATCCCGCCGCCCTGCTGGCGCGGCTCAAGGACCTGGTCGCCGAGCACGATATCTTCCGGGTCAAGGGCTTCGCCGCCGTCGCCGGCAAGGGCATGCGCCTGGTGGTGCAGGGCGTCGGCGGCCGCTTCCAGAGCTACTACGACCGCGACTGGGCGCCGGCCGAGCCGCGCGCCACCCGCCTGGTCTTCATCGGCCGCGCCGACCTGGATCAGGCGGGGATCGCGGCGGCGCTGAGGGCGTGATGCGCGTCTGCTCGCCCCGCCAACGGCCTCGTCCTGAGCTTGTCGAAGGGCGAGCCCCCGGTCTCGGCGGTTTCGACCTCCGGTCGAAGCTCATGCTTCGACAGGCTCAGCATGAGGCTGTGTGTTCGTTCCTCGTCCTGAGCCTGTCGAAGGGCGAGGGGAGCAGGGACTGACATGCATCTGCTGCAGGCACAGCCCGGCGCCATCGCGGACGGTTCCGAGCCGGTCGACCTGGGCCAGAGCCCGGGCGACATCGTCGTGCTCTCCGCCGCTGATACCGAGCTGGCCAGCCTCTCGGCGGCCCGGGCCGGCTTCGGCGACGACTTCCCCAGCCTGCGCCTGGCCAACCTGATGCAGCTCTCGCACAACTTCTCGGTCGACCTCTACGTCGAGACCGTGATCGCCGGCGCCAGGCTGGTGGTCGTCCGCCTGCTGGGCGGGGTGGGCTACTGGCCCTATGGCGTCGAGCAGTTGGAGGCGGCCTGCGGCGAGGCCGGCATTCCCCTGGCCCTGCTGCCCGGCGACGACCAGCCCGACGCCGAACTGGCGCGCCGTTCGACGCTCCCCGCCGAGGCCTGCCACCGCCTCTGGCAGTACGGCGTCCAGGGCGGGCCGGAGAACGCCCGCGACTTCCTGGCCTACGCCGCGAGCCTGCTCGGGCGCGACCTCGACTGGCAGGAGCCCCGGCCCCTGCCGCGTGCCGGAATCTACCGCCCGCCGGCCCTCTCGGCCGATCCCCTGGCCGCCGCCTGCGACGGCGTCCGGCCTGTCGCCGCCGTCGTCTTCTATCGCGCCTTGCTGCAGGCCGGGAACACGGCGCCGGTGGATGCACTGGCCGAAGCTCTGCTCTCGGAGGGCATCGCACCTCTACCGGTCTACTGCGCCAGCCTGAAGGAGCCGGTCTCGGCGGAGATCGTCGCGCAGCTCCTGGCCGAGGCCGGCGCCGGGCTGGTGCTCAACGCCACCGGCTTTGCGGTCGGGCGGCCGGGGCGGGAGTGGGGCGAGACGCCCTTCGACGGCGTCGACGGCCCGGTGCTGCAGGTGGTCTTCTCCGGCGGCAACCTCGAAGCTTGGCGCGACGGCACGCAGGGGCTCTCGGCCCGCGACATCGCCATGAACGTGGCCCTGCCCGAGGTCGACGGGCGCATCCTGTCGCGCGCCGTCTCCTTCAAGGCCGAGGCGCGCTACGACCCGCTGACCGAGACCTCGATCGTCACCTATGCCCAGCTGCCCGACCGGGTGGCCTTCGTCGCCCGGCTGGCGGCGAACTGGCTGACGCTG
>JAAUYG010165588.1_pt1 | contig 11825 bp, 6 predicted proteins | sample 7278091 | NCBI WGS metagenome assembly JAAUYG01 (sample SAMN14350201, study PRJNA611818) | marine sediment metagenome | isolation source: surface marine sediment (0.6m) | place: French Polynesia: Moorea | collected 2018-08 | reverse complement strand
TCGGGTTCACTGTTACTTTTAGTGAATTTTTGGGTGTTTGGTTGTCCCTTGTTCAATTACCCCTAATCTCACACACACCCCCCCGCCCGTTACCCACCCCCCCCCCCCCGATGGGGTCCCCACTTCACTTATACATCAGGAAATATATTTCCGTACATAAAAGCTTAATGGTAGAAGGAACCTTGCGTCTTTAACCCAGCAGTGGGGTGCTGTACTAGTGAAGACCTACACTACCAGTTTAGGCCCATCCTCACTCAGCACCCAGTATAGTAGCAGTGACTAGTTTCCAGTGATGTAAATGCCTATCTCCACATAAGCACTGTACATACCATTTTGTTCCAAAAAGTTTCTCTAAATGACCATACAACACCCCTAGACCCCCCTCTAAATGGCTCTGTGCTTACCAATTGAAACAAGCCAGTTACGACCCTATATAGCTTCTTTCCTGAGCAGCAGTAATGCCCATTTGTTGTAGTAAAGCATAGGGAACTCTTGAAGGGGTTGAAATACAGGGAATACTCTAAATACAGTGGATATTCTATATAAATTAAGACTGCCCACTGTAGTGAGAGACCACCTGTCTTCAAAGACCACATTACACACATCCACTTCCATGTAATTGAACCAGTCAGCGTAACCATGGAAAGCTACAGCGACCATGGAAAGCTACAGCATCACCTGTCTTAAGAGACCATTGCTATGACACCTGTTTGTAAGAACCACAAATTCCTGGCAGAAGGCCTAATATTTAAATATTACTGAACCTGCCACCAGAAACCACCTTCCTTGAGAGACCTGATATTTTTATGGTCAATCATAAATGGGGCGGTCTTTCAAGACAGGTTTTACTGTATATAATAACCAAGAAATCCCATGCACTGAATATTACGATTTTATTCCAGTATAGATGTATCCAGAATACAAGCACACCTCCTGAACTGCCTGCTGCTGCACTTTACAGCCAAAACACAGGAACCAGCTGGGTCCTAGCATATCTAACTGGTCCTGGTCAATCAAACACGACACAAAAATAGGAATACATAAAGAGATTTAAAGTCAATCAATCAATCAATAAACTCTTAAGTTGAAACAGATGTAAGTATATAATATAATCTACAAAATGAAGGTCATTATCATGGAGTTTAACATATATGTATATTCATATATATATATATATATATATACAGAACATTTGCTGTTGGTTTCAGTACAAAAATCAAAATCTAACACATTCAGCAAAGTGAAAAAACATTTCGGTAAATACGTCACACATAAATTTGCAGACCACGTCCCATTTAACCAAAATCATGGGGTCTATAATAGAAAACGTTGCCCCAATGAATAGAAAACATGGCCCAAAATCAATAGAAAGCCTGGACCTAGAGCATTAGAAACATCGGCGCAAATAAACACAAAGCGCCATGGGCCCAAATTAACAGAAAAAGACTGGACACAAATATTACTAGGAATAGAAATCATGGGTCCAAACGAGTTGAAAACATGGACCCAAGTAAATTCAAAGCATGAACCCAAATTAAGATAAAAGGATGGGGCAAAATATTAATACCAAACATGGGCCAATATGAATAGAAAATAGAAAACAGTGGCTCGAAATAATAGAAAAAATGGTCCCTAAATAAGTGCTTGGTTACACGCATCCCTCTAGTTGTCTATAGCATTGTATAGGGTGAGGCAGTTTGAAGCTCTACACATCCAAGATAATTAAACCTCTATACGAGGACCACCTGTGTATAAACTGGTTTTGCTGTATCAGACTTGAACCAACTACCGTATATAAAGCGTATACATGTAGCGCATACAATAGAGTAACTGTGATGCATTAAAGTCACTGTTAAACAATTTGATATCCCTGTTAATGATCCCATATCTCTGTTAACGATTCTGTATCCCTGTTAACGATTCCATATCACTGTTAACGATTCCGTATTCATCAGTAATTCTGTGAGGTATTGCATTATGCGTTGTAAACTTAAGAATACACATGGTGTCAGACTCAATGCCCATTCAATACAGTCAAACCTCTCCTATAGGACTTTCTTCCTGTCTCAATTATAAGAACATACAGTGGCCCCTCTAGTTAACAACCCTTTACTTTAAGCCCATCTTGGTTGTAGCATGTATAAGACCACTTAATTCGGTCCCAAACTGAGAATTTTGTGTTCTGTTGAACTTTCACACCTCCTGCCTTATAAGGCCGCATTGCCAAGGTCCTGTGGGTGGTCTTAAATTAGAGGGACCACTATATTGTCATAATGTCACCTAACCTAATCCACTGCCCAATCCAAATTTCCTTCTCCCCTGGTTGCACCAGTATCCATTCTGGATATGCATGAATTGCCAATTCCACTGCCCATACAGAAGAATAGCTCTGGGAGAGTACAATTTCATCTTATATTGCATGGCAGCTTTACATGCCTTACTAGTAAGTAGTTAATATTATGTGATTACCCATAAAGTGTATGAGAGTCAGTCCAGTGTGCTACAATAGCAATGTGATTACCAGGTGGTAAGGATAAAGAGTCTTACACTGTAGAAAGATGTCTATTGCAAACTTTTCTTTCGGAATTTCAACTTCTGTCTTTAATAATAAAATAAATCCAGAATTAAATTGTTTCCACATCATTAAACACGCATTATAGGTTTAGCAAACAGTGCCATCAGAAATTGAGGTTATTGGTTTGAAGGTTATTGGTTTGAGGTTATTGGTTTGAAGGTTATTGGTTTGAGGTTATTGGTTTGAATACTGAAGTCATTGAGTAAATCTGTACACACAAGTATCTGTAAGTACACATGCACCGATTCTCTAAGTACACATGTACTGATTCTCTAAGTACACATGTACCGATATACAAACTTCGAATATAATCTACAGGACACTAGCTTGTCCATTGTCATTAGCAAGCAGTACTATACACAGCAGGTACAGAAACCAATTTACACAGTACTATAGACTTGTAGTTGGAGGCAAAGAAAATAGTACTCATAGCAAAATCTTATTCTGTATTTGTTTTTCCTCGCTAATGCAGCTCAGTTTGGTCCTTAATTTGTAAGACCATTGATTCAGATTGGCAATAATATTGAAACCCAACTGATGGTCTTAAAATAAACATGCCTATGTACAAAATCTGGGATTGAAGAGTTTTGTTTGTCAAGACCAGGGGAGTCTTGAAACAGTGGTCTTAAAATAGAGGAGTCTCAATATGGTAAGATCATTCTGCTCTGTACTATGTTACCTCTTCCCAGTGGATGAGAATGTCATCTAACCCTTGTAACAATAAAACTCGACATGGTCAAAAACAGAATGATTAAAATTATCACAACCAACAAGATTGTCGAGAAAAAAAATAAAAACAGCAAAACGTGGGATAAAATATAAACATTATAAAGTTGTAATTCACTGAATTTTGTTTGGTTGAATTCCTGATAGTAGCCAGATTTCTCCAAGAAGATGATTACGTCTTAATCTTTTTGACTGACTGGAAAGCAAGTCTGGGTCCGTATTCTCAAACGAGTTGCAAAGTTTTGTAACATATTTTTTTTTTTTTTGCAGTATTTCCTATGAAACCTTCATAACTTTGCGATTTTTCACAATTCTTACTCTCGAAAAGTTAATGACAAGATTTTTCTTCAATTGGTTTCGCTAAGTTATGAAAACCAAAAGGATCTTGCAACTTTAATGTATCTCAGAAAACTTATTACACATGACCAAACTGCTACAAAAAGTTGTGGTTTGTTGCTGTCAAAAAAGAAAAGGCATAATTGGACCATAGGAACAGTTCTTTGGTCAATAATTTCAAACATAAAAACACTCGTGATCTTCAAGGTGATTTGTTTACATTAGCGACCAGAAGGTAAATGCTGTGATATAAAAACTTGCCATGGCAATGTTTCGAAAATACCCTTACGACACGTCGCAGTCACAAAACCTCTTAACTGTTTTGAGAATAGGCTTTCACGAAAATTTGCGGCAAAGAAAATTCCCAAATAGATACAAAATAAAGATAAGAATTATCATAATATGTTGGAGAATACGGCCCAGATTTTCAGTCACTGACATTGGTCATTACTCAGATTGGTGACTGAAGTTGACACTTCAGACTTCAGTATTTTCAAGTACTATGGTTTAGTATATTGGCTCCAATCCCTCAGTGACCAGTAGTAGACATTGTACAGTGGAACCTGTCTTGAGAGACCCTCTGCCATGAGACCACCTGTCTTGAAAGACCACCCATTTTTAGCAGAAGGATCAATATTTCAATACAACTGAACCGGTCACCAGAGACCACCTGTCTTGAGAGACCACATTTTTGTGCCAAAGGGCTGGTCTTTTAAGACAGGTTCTGCTGTATTAGAAATGAGAAACCTCTGTACATCTGTCCCTAGATCTGACCCGGCCTATGTCTCACTACACTACAATACACTATTTACAGCCACATATCTGTACATAGAAATGCCATAACTACTGTATATAAATAAGTTTCTCCACATCTGTATAATACACTGCTTCAACCACACAAACATTTACATACATGTATATCACATTGTCAGGTATAGCACGCACATGTAACCAGCCCGGAGCATACACAGTTAATCGGTTGTGAACGCTAGCTCAGTCACCACGTAATGTCCCTGATCTGTTCCCTATAGAATAACAGAAGAAAATCCATACACCTGTGTGCATAGTTGTGAGGCAGAAAAAATTAATGTTCAAAGCATAAAAGGTTAAAATATCCATGAAAGTGTCATCCAATGTTATTACATGTACATAATGTTTCCATAGAAGTGTGACTTTTGTTATTGTATTTTTAGAGACCTAATTATGTGTATCGATAATCATTTTACTGTGTAAAACAAATAGAAATTAGTTGGCCATAGAAGATACATTGTAATAATAAATCTACAAGAAGTATAGAGAGGAGAATAAATTTACCTGGGTACTAGAGAGATTTACCTGGGCACTAGTCTCTCTCTCTCTCTCTCTCCCTCTCTCTCTCTCTCCCTCCCTCTCTCTCTCTCTCTCTCTCCCTCCCTCTCTCTCTCTCTCTCCCTCTCTCTCTCTCTCTCTCCCTCTCTCTCTCTCATACATCTGTTACTCACAACCCAAGTCTGTCACCATTTCCTATAGCAGACAATGAATGGTACGGTAACATCCATCATTCTTAGCTTGTATACACACTACAACGACAATAGTTTACTTCTCTTTTATCCTTTATCCTTAACCATGTTAGCTGTAGAACTTTGCGATGTATGTCTAAACAAAAACACGGCAAAGGTCACAATACAATGTATCTTGCAATAACATAAAGCCAAATAAAAACGTTACATCACTGATTTTCTGGTAATATGTATCTATATGGATTCTTTCACACCACATATTTATCTGGAACTACTGTACATAGTAATAGTACTAGGACATTTTTACATAATTCCTGCAATGTTTGGGTGTGCAGGAACAGTCGTTATGTACATTTGCTATGTAATGTAAACCACAATCTTCATGGCATATATACACACCCATGGTGTGCTGGTAAAGTCAAAGAAAGCATTGAAGCTTCAAGTGCCGAAATATCACTGACAGCATCTAGCAGTACCTCGGTAGCAAACGCGGCACTCGTTGTCAACCAATCAGAAACGTTGTAAAAGCGTAAAACCACAAGTCTGCTGCCTTCACTGAAATATAATGCTGACGTATCGAAGCTGTCGATCAACCTCCAATCCACGTGTACTCGTCTTGCTTCGTTGTAGTTCAGCACGCCACCTTCCCCATGACCCACTACCACACGGAACATTTTTTCACTGGGTTCATTTTGCTGTCAGCAGGGCAGTTGAACGCTTCCGCAAAATCCACCGAATTTGACACCGAGCCGATTACTCTGTAACCATAGCAACAGACAAACAATACTACAGGAGGTTGACTTAAATCTTTCTCAACAGAGAAACAGATTCTTATACAGAAACCAGTGAAGGGCGCAGGCATAGAATGTCATTATGCAACCCTTGAAGGTTTACCATTCATGTCTCGACCAAGGCCTAGACTGCGCTTTCTTATACATGTATTCACTTGAAAGGATAAATTTAAATACTTGACAATTCTTTTGCACCGACTTGTGATCAGTCTTCTACCATTTATTCCAATAATTTACTGTTCACCAATCTCATAAATTTCAACAGCATTTCCTAATGTGTTACTGGTGTAAAAGGACCAGCAAGAAAAATCTCTATTGCACACTATATACACTAGGTCTACTGTGACAAGTTTATGCGACTGAGGTGTGTAGGACTTGGTTGAACACTGTGTCAGTTTACCTGAAGCGGCCGGGACTGTGTCGCCCAGAGCGAATGTGTTGGATGTAACTCTCCGGTCGCTTTGTACCACACCAGATCTAAAACAAACAGGGTATACACACTCAATTCTCCTCCATGCTCAACAATCAAATTGTGCTTATAAAATGAAAATTTTATTTTAAAGTTGATGCAGGTTTCAATTAAAAACAAGGACAAGCATACACATGTATTGTTGCCAAATAGGTAAAGAAAATATAAATTTGATTCTGTATTGATTCTTCATGGGAGTCTTCCCAAGAGATTTCATGGCAGCTAAAGTTTGCAATTTTGCTTAACCCATGAAATTAGCCGAATAAATTCCACATGAACATTTCTAGTTTTACAGTAGATATGTGCTTTGGTTAGTACAATGATCTATAAGAGATCTAGCTGGTAGAATTCACCCTGAGTCAGGGTGATTTATATGTACACAGAGAACTCTACTATGTTATATCCATGTCCAGTCGCCGAATGGTTAAGAGCGCCGGATAGAGTGACGTATGTATATGCCAGCGTAGAGCGCATATTGAGTGGGTTCGAAACCCTTAAGGGCTAATGCCTGTGGAATACCTCAGTTTATGGGAAAAAGATCATACATGGTATTATAGTGTTGTCATTGTATGAGTAAAGATAATTATTACACCCCTGATATACAATACTCCCACTGTGACTGACCTGTGCGAAGTTGAGAAAGAAGAGCTGGTTGTGTGTGAGGTTGAGTCCCGGCAGGGCTGGCTCCGGTCGCTCTTGCTTTTCCACCCAATTCTGGTAGGCCTGCAGAAAGCATATCATATCATTAAATATTGGTAGCAATTCACACTTTGATATTACAGAATCAACATTATGGAGACGTGATATGATTCAAGGGCAAAAAAAGAGGCCCAGGTGCCTCAGGAGCGGTCTAAATGCCAAGGACAATGGTATTACACATTTCACAGGTGTATAACTCTTTAAACTGGGACAATCCTATACAGTAATCCCTCTCTAATAAGGCCACCCTTTTTGCCAAGAAATTGTGACCACATTAGAGAGGTGTCCTTTCGTGAGAGGAAGAAGTATCTACATTAACAGTAGTAGCTGCAAAGATTTTTGGCCTTATTAAAGAGGGTGGCCTTTGTTGAGAGTGGCCACTAAGACAGTGACCACTGTATGTATATCCAAACGTCTGTTAGCCCTGAGACTTACCCTGAAGGATTGTTTGAGGCCTCCATTGTCTGCAATGTTCTCTCCTTGTGTCATTCGACCATTCAGCTGTAATGGGAAAACCAGGAAGAGAACATGTACACGCGAGTGTAGTTTGCTTAGATAGATGTACTGCATCGACTGTATAGATTATCCATTTTATCAATCCAATCTATTTTCAGGAATTATCATAATCAGTAATGGTAAAATTCTCTAATCTTAATAAATGCCTGCTGCACATAATGACTGCTACTAAATTATTGATCGCTTATCGCTAACACAGGTTGACCGTGGCTCGAAATTAACTTACCCAGTCAACCATCTCAAAAGTATCCCGGGATTATAATTTATACTGTCGCAAAAGTCATTCTGTCCCCGAATGGTAATACTACAGAGAGAGTGTGTGTTTTGATAGCCTAATTAGGGAGTATTTTAAACCCCTTGGCGGGACCATTTTCTGAAGATACCCGAAAGAAGGGTAAAGGCGCGATAACAGGGACACCTCATGATTGACGGAGCTTTTATATGTCACAATATAATTGGCTAAAGGGTAGTCATATGACCAAGGTAGTTCCAAATGACACCGATTATTCATACTGCGAATTTGTGGCGCCAAATACTCCCTATTGCACCATCCTGATTACACCCTGAATTTTTTTTTTTTTTTTGTTTTGTTTTAATTACCCGGAGTTAATTTTTACAGTCACCATGGTTACTGAAATGGTAAGTGGGACAGCCTTAATTTTGAGCCCTGCAGGTCAAAATAGACAATTTTTTTACGAGTACATTAAAAATTCAAAATTGAGGTTAATTCCCTATTATCAGAAAAATCACTACACCTGAAAATCTGGCCTGTCATGTGTACATACGTTGAGGCCAACTTCCGGTACGGTGTAGTTGTTGTACTGGTCTATGATACACTGGGCCTCCTCCTTAAATCTCTCAATAACCCTGTTGGACCACCACTGGATCAGGTTCCCGTCCTTGTCAAACTGACGTCCTGATCACACAGTCACACAGGAATACAAAAATAAATTAAAAATAAGGCAAATTGGAGGTACATTTAAGTGGGTAAAATACAGACATTGTGCTCTATTTGAAGTATTGAATAGGACCTTAGTTTGTGATCACCTCAGAATTAAGACCACCTCAGAATAAAAACCGCCTCCTATCTACAGTATACCAAAAGCTTACATGTATCTATTAGTGCCGGTAGTCTCAGGAATTAAGACCACAACTCAATTAAGACCAGTTTAAGAGAGTCCCATGGCCAGCTTTAATTCTGAGGTTTCACTGTGAAGTAGACGATTGTAGTCAATCTCATAACACCACTGTGGTTACAGGTGAAACTTGTTACAAAACTTCGCTTACCCATTTTAGCAACACAGTACTGTCATAAGTCAATTGGTAAACTGGGGTCACTTTCAAAATAAGTTCTTAAGTTTAGGGAGCTTAAGCTTACTGAAAACCTTGCTGGTATATTTGCCTTTCCATGCTTAAGATTGGAGTTTTTTTAGAAACTGCCCCCAGATTTCTTATAAAATGAAATGCCAATACGGCTGTGCAATGCAAATGTATATAAATCAATATTTCAATAGTAGGTATTGTAAAATTTCAAAGTACAAAATGTGATTTATTGGTATATGTAATATAAGACTTAATCCTGGCATTGAACCATTACAATGTTCCATAACAGAACTACAATGTGCACCACACATTTTCAACTCCACTGATATACCACAGTACAGTAGAACCTCTCTTGACAGACTGCTCCATTGGTCATAAAAATGTGGTCCCTCAAGACAGGTGGTCTTTGATAACAGGTTCAATTGCATTGAATCTCCTAACTTTCTGTCGCGACCATTTGGTCTTTAAAACAAGACTGGTGGTGTATCTCAGGGCAGTTGTCTCAAGAGGTTTTACTGTACGTGCTCTCTATTAATTAATGAGGTATGAACATTTTAGATCTGTTTTAAACTCTCTTGAAACAGATTTTCCTGATCTCAAAAAATGCATCCATGACTGAAAAAGTAATGTTCTGTTTACTTTTTTTCCCAGTAGTTATCGTACAACTGCGCAATATACAAGGTATCGTCACATAATACAAGGTATCATCACATTATACAAGGTATCATCAAATTAATAAATTCTATGCTCAAAAGATATCCCAACGTCACCTGAAACTGAAATTAAGCCATGCAGTAAAATAACAGTCTACTTATATGACATGCATTTCACAACAATTCTGTCAGTCGAGTTAATGGTTAAAAGAAAAATTTTGAGAAATGCATAATTAGTTCCTTTTAGTAGTACCATAATTAGTAATTACCTATAGTGGTGATTAGTATTGTAACATGCAAGATGCCTGAACAGTCCCCATGTTCTCAATTCCCAACCATTCGCCTGTAAATGTTCTGCTACGTGTAGCTTTGGTATAAACTGGTACAAATTGCTAGGAATAACTGTCAAGTACCTTAAGCTAGCTTATTTTAGATACACAAAGTTTAGTCAAGGATTCTAAGCTAGCTTATTTTTGAAATAAAATGTGTCAAGGATTTTAAGCAAGCTTATTTTAGACCAAAGTTTACTCAAGTACCTTAATTAAGCTAGCTTATTTTAGATACAAAGGTATAGTAAAGTACATGTATCTTAAGCTACATGTAGCTTAGTTTAGATACAAAGTGTAATTATTTGAAAGGATATTTACATGGATTAAGCTTCATCATATTGCAAATGACAATATGGTTTATTCATTAAACAACAGAAACGTTAAATGCTATTTAACATTAGTAGGGTAGTTTACAGTCACTAGTATAGCAAGTTTGGACACAAAGGTCACAAAGGTCAACTAGCAGGTATAAATGGAAAATAGTGGCATGCAAGGTTTGGCCATGAAAGACTAGGTAAGACAAGGGTACAATTCAACCAGTCTGATACCTTTATCATCAAAACCATGGGTGATTTCATGCCCAATCACCATGGCAATCCCACCAAAATTCATCGACCTGATTGGTGGATGAAAACACAGAAAGGTCAAGGTCATTCATCAGGTATTTCTTTCTTGCAGCAAAAATATCTCAAGCAGTGTGTGTAGTTAGATTACAGAACATTATAAGTTCACTATTCCACTGCTACTGATCTATATATATGGTACTTGAGGTTTTATTTTGCTTTGAAAGGCCACTAATGGATACACCAGTATGCAGTCTTGCTGCAGGCAAGTAACACAGTGTATGCATTTCTCATATTTAAAGCAGTTGTAGAATTCAAACTGCTTTACAACATTGTTAGCACTAAGGTTGGTGTTTTCAATTGTCTCATATTTAACTTAGTTATTGAGCTAGTTATTCCACCTGTTTTATGAGCTTGCTAGCACTGGGGTTTTGTTTTGTTCCACTGAAACTGTGGCCTTTCAAAGCAGGTATTACATATACATATATAGAAGCATGCCTGTGTTAAGTGCTTGTAAAGAATTTGACATAGGACATTAAGTGAAGATGGTTCGACTGTCAAGCATCTCCTGATCTAACGTGTACTATGTCTGTGATCACTTGATATGTGATAATTTTACAAGGCTTCAACAATATGATCACAATACTGGTAAATGTCGGTTGACATACCATGCGTTAAGATACACCGGTGGTTAGCTGAACAGCCAACGCTTTAATACTGCTATGCATCTAGATGAGCATATTTTTCCTCGAAGTGCAGTCAAGTGGTCCCTGAATTTTAAGACCATTTATTCAGTTTTGAAAATGTGAAAGGTGGTCTTAAAACGGAGGGAAATTTTCTGAAAATATTAGAATTGTGCCACTGATGCCCTGGTCTTAAAATACTCGGCATTCAAGTCTTAAAATCAAGGTCTTCAATCACAGAGACCACTGTACGATGAGAACTCTACAGTGTGTCTATGTACTATGGCAATGCCATGTGCTGTCGGAGTATCTATTTTTTTTTGTTGTTGTTCACAAATCCACAGGCTTACACGGGTACATGTCTATACTACTGGTATATACATGTATACCTTGGTCATCAAAGCCATGGATTAGCTCATGCCCCATAGCTATGCCTACCCCACTATAACTTATGGACCTGGTTGATTAAACCACCAGAAAACAGCTGTTACATGTACACATAGGAAATATAACACTGGGTGAAACCATTGCAGGATTAGGGCTCTACATGGTTCCAAATAATTTATGCTATGTCGTATGTCACTTTTTATTGTTTTTTTTTTTCTGTGTCCCATGTCACTTTTTATAAGAATTTTACCTCGTCACGACACCGGCCATTTATAC
>JAAUYG010065165.1_pt1 | contig 11825 bp, 4 predicted proteins | sample 7278091 | NCBI WGS metagenome assembly JAAUYG01 (sample SAMN14350201, study PRJNA611818) | marine sediment metagenome | isolation source: surface marine sediment (0.6m) | place: French Polynesia: Moorea | collected 2018-08 | reverse complement strand
CCCCCACCCCTCCCCCCCCACTACCCCCCCAACCCTACCCCCCCCCCCACCACCCCCCCCCCCCCCACCGCCCACACCCCACCGCGGCCCGCCCCGCGCGGCGGGGGGGGGGCCGTCTTAATATGTGCTCCGTTGATAAAAAATCTCTTTGTTCTTCAGTAAGATCAATCAGTAAGTGATCAACAAAGATACCTGTTACTGTTACACAGATGAAGAGTTTAGTCACTGTACCATCCACATTGTCTCAAAATACAATGATTTTCTTCAGCTTTCGCAGCTTGGATCATGTGGATTGCTGAAGTAACACCTTTGGGATCTGAATGAAACTAACTATTTGGTGAATTTATGGTGCAACATAAGCCCATTGTGACTTCAAAATTGGCATTTACCGGTAGTTAATTGATTACCAGTACTCAGTATTGATGCTAAAAAAGAAACAGCTTCACAGTTGTCTGATTACCGCTTCAATTTGGGCAGCAGCAGCTTTTGTCACTTTATGCTGATATTTAAATGTAATATTTATGTAAATACATTGTATTTATTGAGTTTTTATGTTAAAAAGTACATGCATGTGCAAATGATGTAGGTTTCTGAAAATGTCAAACACTATCTCGAGTTTGGAATGTTGATTATGCTGCACATTATTACTCTGTGTTAAACTTTCATAACAAACTTAACATGACACTTAGCATGCTTAGTGCCAGATGGGCAAGGGTAGTTGAGGCCTGTCAAACAGGAACAGGGCGTTTACTGATGCACAGACAATTCTTCGATTTGGTCAAATTTCGTGTGTCCATTCATCATAACGAATAATCAATAATATAAATAATAGCCATATAATTACCATATTGAATAATCAAAAATAATTTGGCAATAATAATAATACCTGTTCATCGACATTCTAAGAAATTAAACAAAAAATTGAATTATCTAGGTATTGATTATTCATCATGATCGCTAGGTGACATACCCAAATGGGGATAACTGTGTGTCAGTGCATCTTGTACCCGGGTGACAGACCCCAGATGTTTATGACAGGGGATAACAATGTACAGTACATGTAGTTGCATGCTAAAAAAAGCCTTAGTTGTAAATTTTTGCTGGAGTGAGAGGAAGATTGAAACTGGTAATAATCGGTGTGTTGCTCGGTGACTCGGTGAAGCATTGTTGAAGCAGCCAGGCAGAGATAATAATGGCCGTCTGGTGGCTAAGACCAGAGCGCCTATCTCATAGGCTTACTGTAAATCATTTAATATTGGACAGTAAGACTGTAAGGCCTACCCGAGTTCGGAGGTTAAACATAAATTGAGAATTAGGAAAACTGGAAAATCGAGTCTAGTTGGAATGAACAAATAGATAATCGTAGAATATATACGGGATTCTCCAGCTCGACTTGACGATGCTTCCGGCTGAAAATTAAGTGCGACCTCGTATCTATTTTCTGCAATGTTCCCCAGGTTACAACACTGGAAAAGTATACTGTAAATTCATTAAAATATTTGCGAGGGTTTTATTTGGTGGCGAAATTCACAACCACCTTTAATCACAAAAATAAATACCCGCAAACATACTTCATGTGTACCTATATAATTAACAAGACCTCTCGTGGCCATGGTTTTGTCTCAAAAGCGCAAACTTTAATCCCCGCGAACATTAATGAATTTACTGTAATATACCGGTATATTTCAGGTGGATGCCACAACTTTTGCTAGTACTTACCTACATGTGTAGCACCAGTATTATCATGCAATGTACATTATGCCACATTCCAGTACTAGTACCCTCTGCTAGTGATAAATGAAGCCTGAGGGTTGAGAGGGTGTTAGACAGACACTGTGACGACTTGTCATGCTTTATGTAGGTTAAATATTCATTCCTGCCCTTGGCTATGCCCGGCCTACTTACCCCGTTTCATTACCTACCTAATTTGGTATGTATGAGTTGTCATGGCAACTTAATCCAGCCCATAAATGGTCCAGGGCACTGAGGGCTAGGAGAAAGTTAAAGACACCAAAATCGTAGTCGCAATGAAATCTAACAGCAGTCATAGAACCTGTTGCATTGCTAAAACAAGAAACCAGCTAGCAAAAACACCTCCCTCACCCTCAGTACAGATAATTATATGTAACTCCCATCTTTCTGATTTGTTGCAGATCGGTTTCCGTCCCCTAGGATAATAGGCAAGCATACCATGGTTCATATCCCTTCACGGGAGGACAGCTTCTGTGACATATCACGCCTGAGACGCCACTCAGACACAGCCGCCGCCATGTTGAATCCAGGACTAAACTTGCCATCACCCAGACATCATCACTATGGACCTCACTCCCCAGGTAGCCATGGCAGCTTCAGCCCGCCTTCCTCCAGTCAGGGGGCCGGGTCCCCCCTCACCCCCCACTCTGGACACTGGCCAGCGGGCTATGACGCCATCGTGTCTAACATGACCTCTAACCTCAAGGTTACCTCGGATACCGGCAGTGACATCAGCGATTCCTCCAGTCCACGACCAGCCAACCATGACGGCGTTTCCTCGGCAACCGGGAGCATGTTATCGGCCGCTGCAGATGCCCGGAACATGTTAAAGAAGAAGAAAACTTTAGGCATAGCTGGGAAAAGTATAGAGGAGGAAATATGTCTCATCTGTGGAGATCGCGCATCCGGCTATCACTATAATGCACTGAGCTGCGAGGGCTGTAAAGGTAAGATGGAGCAATATTACCTACAACTGTCACTTGGTGTGTGCACTTTATGTACACATACTGCCGCCAATGCTATGCAGTAAATTTGGGAAATTTTGATACAATAAAAAAAGGTTTAAAAAGGTACATGAGTAAGTACTGAAGAAAATAATAAAAAAAAAACCATTGCACTGAGCACGATAAAGTATGTCAGTTTACGAAGCTAATTCATGGACATTTGTAAGCTAAATTTAAAGCTGTAGGCATGGTAACAGTATTTCCAACCTTAACAGTTTCTAGAATATTTGATAATATCAGACTTGACCAGCCTGTGTGTCTGCCTCGGGTAGGATGTTTCCCTGTGTCTGTCAAGTGCTGATTATAACAGAGATTGATCAGTCGCCGAATGTGAAAAAAAACCTGGACTGCTATTACCATGACACAGTGAAACCTGAAGATCCATCACAGGCAGCCGCCACTAGCTTCTCATCCAGGAAATTATCCACGTATTATTGCTACATGCCCTGTTTCTAGAACGCCTTATCTAACTCCTCGCTTTCCAGGGTTTTTCCGACGCAGCATAACGCGAAATGCCAGCTACACATGTAAATACGGCGGGAACTGTGAGATGGACATGTGGATGCGCCGGAGATGTCAGGCGTGTCGACTGAGGCGCTGCCGGGAGGTCGGGATGAAGGAAGAGTGTGAGTGTCTGTGTGTGTGGGGAGGAGGGGGGGGGGATAAAACCCTGTGGTTGTTGAGGATATGTAGTCCAGTGAGAGCCATATTGTTCATACTGAAACATTGAGTAAGACAAAGAACAACATTGTGTGGTTTGGTTAGGTATTAACATTTTTCTTCAAATTTATAAATTAACTATCCAAGATGGTGCACATCATAACGTAAAGCAAGTTATTTGCTCATGTTTTGTAACCATAAGTGAACATTGGGGACACAAACCTCACAAAATTACATGTAAGCATGCCAGTTTTGTGGAATATTTAAAATGAAAATGTAATCACCACAAATACCACATTGTCCTATAGATATCAGGCTATCTGGTTCGCATCTTGCCTCAGCAGAATCAATCTAATGAGGCAAGATATAGTTTCAAGAGATATGACTCAGATCTTACCCTAATTCAGAACTTTGTCAGTTACCCATCCATTTGTGTTTGTAACATAAGCCTGTACTGTTGCTATAAATGTACTGCTAGAGTTGAACAAGATGGGAAAGACATAATTGGGTGTAGAGTTCTACCACAGGGATTCCATTCCTTGGTCTGGGGGGTGATGATTGTCTTTGTACAGCTCTGGTAGCCTCACTGACCTTTCTAGGTCATTACCAGCCCCCTAAGGCCAAGGGTCATGTAATATTACTGAGTGGTTGGTGGCACAGTCAGCAAGTAACAAGCTGTAGTCAAGGCTAATTTTCCTTTGATATAGCAACCTGGGAGACCTTTACCTTGGGCACATGGACAATATACCTTCACACTTTCTCTGTGGAATACAGTTCCCTATTCTGTGATGTAAGAGTGGCCAAGCCAATGTCAGTGCCTTATAGTATTCTCCCCCAACACAACATGAACAAGCCGACATTCCTGCCCCCTCTCCCCCAGCTCAGGACTGTACCTGCCCCTCTGTCCCACCCACCCCACCCCACCCCACCCCTTCCCCTCTCCCTGGGGCAGTGTGTCAGAGTCCGGAGACCTCACTCTTCCTGGAAGTGGCCTGTTATGTAGACTGTAGTTCAGGTTATTTGGAATTTCAGATTGAGCGGGGAGAGTGGGTTTATTGATGTCCTTGTACTGGGGGCTCTGAGACACAGCGCCTGGGGAGTCATTGAGGCACTGAGAGTAGTGGTGGCAGCAGCAGCTGTCTGTGTGCTGTGCTGCCCAGGTCTGCTACTGGTCTCCAGTAGCCACAGTCTACTTCAGCTCCTAAAGTCCTCTCTCCAATTGTCCCCTAGGCCTTGACAGACATACCCTGCCAACAGAATATCATGTTAGATGTATGTAAATGAACATGTTTCCTTGGAGGCACATTCTGACAAGCAGCTTACCATTGCTAGTTGGCTGACTGGCCCCCTTTGTGGTATGTAACACATGGGGTAGCTAAATATACAATCGTTGGTGTACTTTGACCGGTGAAGTGCACTACCAAGTCTGCATGGACATCGGTGTAGTACATTTCCTGTTATGGCGTCATTATTGCCTGACCAATGTCCAATAATCCTCCTGTAGATTTATTTTTAGGCAGCTACCAGTGGTTGGCCCGGCTGTTTCTGATGAAGTGAGCCTGTGTTATTCAGTCACCTAAGAGCCCGGGCCTTAAAGAGTCCCTGGGCAGAATCCGTCACACAATTTGTAAACACACCTGTAGATGTTCAGAGTGTTATTTTACTCATAATAATCAGAAATGGGTTCTTGGAGTCATTTTATTGTAAGCATCTGTGTAGCAATAAAAGACATTCTTTCCCCCCTGTGTATATATGCAAGGAGCAATAACATCAATATACTGTAAATCCATTTAAGTTTGCAGGAATTAATGTTCGTGTTTTGGAGCCAGCTACATATTCACCGGAATTAAAGTTTGTGGTCCAGCTGTAGAGCAAATGTCACCGCTTATAGATGCTAGCATATAGGCACTTTCACGGGAATTAAATTTCGTGATTTTTTAGCTCTGCGGATAAGCAGAGCTTATTTTAAAACATGAAATTCACAAAATTAAATTCCAATCGAACATTTCCACTTTTACAGTAACGAGGTCCAGTATGGAGTGGGTTCATTCTGTTGCCTTGTTCCCCCATACACCACTTGGCCGGTCCCAAACCTGACGCTGCTCAATCTCGCAGTGTCTACTCCCAGTCTGAAAATAATGAATGATCTGTCCAATAAACGTGTGGGTGGGTGTGATATATGTATGCCATGCTTCACTTAATTCACTGTGTTAGTGGAATAAGCTGGGCTGGACAGCATCAATAGTTGCTCTATATAGTAGTACCCTACCTACGTCAAAGCATCCCCACCCGGGGATCTCCAGAGAGCCCTAATGTATCAGGTTGCGAGTATTGACTTGTCCCTACCATACCTGTTGACCTTCACCAGGTTAGGTAGAGATTGTGTTATTTTATTCAGTGCACCAATCTGTATTCTTTTGTCAATATCCAGATAGGACTGTCTCTGCAACGCCAGGTCAGGGTCAGGTCGCACTCACACTGCTAAAATCGGTCAAGCATGGGGTGGGGCTTTAAAAGGAGGACAAAATGTAGCCAGTTGTGTCTATCTCTCTTTTGTGTCCCAGCTTACTAAAGTTAGCCAAACCATACAGATGTCCAAATGACAAATGTTGGTACAACGTCTGATAGCAACACCTGAAGACTTTTTATGTGACTCTCTATAGGGTATATTGTCGATATGTGGCCACGTGGTTGGCTGTTTACTGAGTTAGGTATTGGTATACAGGCAGGGGAGGCAGGGGGACTGGGAGGTCAAATTTTTACTATCTGCTGCTAGATACAATTAACCAGCCATGGGGCAGCAATGTGTGCTAAAACATTTGACCAGAAATTAGGGCTACTCTTGTCTCTTGTCATGCCACTATCACATGTATGTGCTAGGCTTTGTTAGCCCACCTTATGCATGCTGGAATGAAACTAGAATATATCAATATGCAGGATCAATGTCTGTTGGAATAAACGTGCCCTGTGTGGTAATGTACCTTGCTGGCCCTGCTGGCGTTGTGCTTTCCAACCAACCATGAGTGAATTTCAGCCCCAGTGAACTACAGCAATTTCTGATGTAAGACTGTTCTGTGAAAGAGTTTAGCAGCAGGAACTGAGCAGCCACAGATACAGTAGCTGTGCTGGCACTGTGCGACCTATGAACCCTGGGGCCCTGTCCTCGACCAGACATTGAAGGTCTCTATTGGGGTCTCATATAGACCCAGCAATCTGTCCTAAATCAGTCTACAGACAGAATTCACAGAAACTCGACCTCGGGGGAGTGATAGCTTCCATCCAATACATCAAATACCAGGTCAAAGAGCCTAATATTCCGAACTCTCTGGCCTGGCTTCTGAGAACTACCGGTATTGGTCAGCCTGTGTAAGCCACCAGGGATGTTGCTTCCAGCTGTGAATGAAAGATCGGAAGTGCTGAAAGCAGTCACAACAGCTGGTTGTCCTTGCCAAGCTGACCAATAATAGAAGGCTGCGGTAGGCCGCAGACTAGCTTGAGTGGGATGGGGCGGAGAAAATCCTTGTTGTTAGTACTGTATCATCTCAGTACCCACCAGACCAGGCTTGCCACAGGCACGGCAACCACACAAAGCTTTAGTTCCCAGTAATTATTAAATGTTCCCTACGGAAACAAAAAGACCTGTCCTGAAGGTGTTTTATGACGGTCATAGTACTCGATTTCAGCTCTTTGGCAAGTGATATATTGAGGCAGGGGTAATGGGAATAATGGGTTGAAATCCCGGGGTTGAAATGCTCAAACAATGGGTGCTAATAATTGAAGTGTTTTTAAAGCAATAATAAATAAATAAAATAATAAATAAATAAATAAATTAATTAATTAATTAAATAAATAAATAAGTAAATAAATTAATTAATAATTAAATAAATTAAATAAATAAAAAGCAGTCAACTGTACCTACAAAGTGCTTTGAACCAGTGTTATCGACTTTTGAAAGAATACTTAGTCATTCCTGCATTTAAACATTAGCCATTCAGCTTGCAACATACCTTCTAAACTTGAAGGTGGTCTCAAAAACTAAAAGACTATTTATGTTGAAACTAGAAGTAGTGTCACTCGTGGCTGATCCTAAAATTGAAGGAGTTCTAATTGTAGGGGTGAGTCTTAAATCGCAGGGCCCACTGTGCATACACCTATTGTTGTTCAGCTGAGGTTGCACAGCCACATTTGGCTTCCATTGCGCAAGGACAACAATCAGTTGTCAAACATGAAGATTTATCCATATGTAACATGCATGGAAATGTATACAGGTTTATATCTGCTCTGTGGAAGTGATTAAGTGATATAATTTATGATCATTTGTGTTACAGAAAGGGTCTGTTCTGATATATTGTGATATATATTGAGATATTATGCCACTCCTAGGGCATTTATTTCTACCTACCTGGTCCTACCAACAATATTCAGTGGCCAGTGGTGCTATGTAAAAAAAATTATCTACCATTATATACTAGGCCTAGTAAGTATTGATCGTAGTGTACCCCTGTGGAATATTTTGACCTGAAGTTCAGTATAATCCTGAATGTAATATCATTCCACAGGCTTACTATCCGATGACCAGTGTCGGGCGAGGGACGTACGACGCAAGGCCAGACAACGAATCAGCAAGGTGAAGGCTCACAGTACAAACCCTGACGTGGACACCCAGCTGAGCCCGGACAGTAACCTAGGCAGTGTGGAGTCTAGGAAAGACCATGGCGCCCCGACCTTTCACTTCACTAACAGCCCGGGACCTGTCTTGCCTGTATCCAACCCGCTGGACTACATGACATCTGAACAGAGATCGCTGATAGAGAAACTTGTGATTTACCAGGACAAGTTTGAGCTGCCCAGTGATGACGATGTGTGCCGAGTCTCGGTAAGCAATTGTGTGACTATAACTTCTGTTTTAGTAACAATGTTCACTGAAATCCCAAAATGAGACCAGTTATTAATGCCCACCTGGGTAATACCGTTAATGGGTTACCGGTAATTACTCTTTTCTTTATTATTCACAGGTTGAGCTATTTTAGGAATTACCCAAGTAACCTTGCGTTTTCCTGCGCTTACATTTCACACTGTACTCTAATACAGTACCTCGTAAATTTTACTTTCTGGCAATGTTAAATACAGGTAGTGCAATAACCCAAGCTGTATGCAGGTTTTAACATTGGTGGAGTATCCGTGGTATTGATTATGCAATCCCCTTAATCAAGTTGCGGACAGTGTAGTTGTACATTTTACCAGGTGGTAGGGTGCACTGGTCTGTGGCAAACAGCTGTTACCGGGCTGTACATCGTTACTCTGCACAGTAGGAGATATAAAACAGAAAACTTCTACCGGGCCATATCTACTAGTACTACTTGTTACTAAAACTGTCGTGGCATTTGGTGGAAGAAGGAACCCAACATATCAATTTTTCGGAAATATTTTTATATTGATCAGAAGTAACTGATGCGAGTTTATAATCCAGTCTCGCTCACTGTACATTTGTTTTTCCCAATTTTCGATATATACTTCCCCTTTACACGATAAGATTGAAACTGCGACTTAAGGTAAAGAACCTGTGCCTGAAGTGAAATGGCACGCCGGTGAGAGTGAGGCTGGGGCCCAGAACTGTATATTTATCTGTGCCTTATGTATACCGGCCAGCAGCTGAATGTAACCGGGCGGGTCTCTTACCTCGGGCTAGACAGCGCTGGTACACAGGTATGGTGCTTGGATAAATCATACTCACAAAAATTGTCAAACTGATAGCAACTCTGGTGCCCCACTATGCTCCCTTTGATCATATAGCTTAAAAAATGGGTTGTTTGGTGAACATGCAACTCAAAAGACTTTGCCTTGTTTAGTTATCAATTTTTGGTGGTACATGACATTTCCTAAACAGTGCTCCAACAGGCAGCCAGAGCCCTGGAGAAATAGCAAAGGTGTTAGACTGGGCTGGCTGTGGGTCCAACCAGGTGATTATGCACCTGTAACATCAACTGTTCTATGCTAACCTGCATGTGCTGGAGACATATTGATGTCAACCCTTAATCCTATCTAAAGATGTTGACTCATTTCCACTTTCATCATTACTGTATCCGTATTATTCATGCAAAGTCCTTGTTTATAGTGGCATAACCAATTACTGTAGCCTAGGTCATCTATTAACAAACTCAAGTATATGTTTTGATATTTCAAAATATATCTCGTAATATGACATGTATACCATTTACCATTACATGGTAATGGGCCGGTTTGTTCCATCAAGCATTTCACTGGCAGTAAGCAACAATACAAGTTACATGCACACATCTGGTCATGGTCTAGGAGAAGTCAGCTCATTTTGAGGAGTGGGAATACTTTGCTTAGGTTACCAAAGTGTCTAGGGCTCCCAGCTTTTGTCGTATTTAACAAATTTAAAATATAAATTTGTAATCTTTATTCAAACTTCCTTTAAGCTGAAACTTATAGTAAACCTTTGCAGCTCTTTGTTGATACATATTCTCAAATGGGACTCACTGGAATGGATTGTGCTTGCAAGCCGTGTGCAATACCTGTGGTTTGGTGGGTAGGCCTATAATCTTTATCTGACCTATATCTCTCACTGTAACACCTGGATTTAACTGTATGTTAGTATTGTATATTAGAATAGAACACTTTTATGACCATTGGCCGCTAATCAATGGTAATGTGCCCAGGGTGAGTCCACCCAGATGATACTGCTAGTAACACCATTGTGGTAACGGCAATGTCAGGCAGAGAAATTGAACTGTAGTATGCATATTGCAACATACATGTACCGGTACACGTACTGTACGTCTCTAAAGTAATAGCTGGGGGTCCGTAACCCGTATCTTACCTCTGCATTAGTAATAGCTGGGATAGCTAGTCATGTGACAAATTGGGCCATTTAAGTCACAGCCACGAAAAAGGTTTACATAGAAAATAGAAATAACAAACGGGACGTGAAATTTTGTCTTAGCTGAGACTGGATATAGGTAGCTCTTCTTGAGCTTTCGTTCCTAACTAGCCTTCCTCAGGGGTGGTGACATACACCTTGTTAATATATTTCTGGCCGGACAGCCATTTGTATAGTCTTCTACAACTGTGCCAGTCAGTTCTGGCAAAGGGTGATTTGCTGTTTTCTGTAACAGTGATAAACCACACTTGGGGCTCATGTTGCACTCTTACCGAGTTAATAGCCCTGTAACATTGACAAAATAAAGATGGTGATATCAAAAATTAATGAAGTAGTAACTGGTGATTTGCACTAGGATCTGGCACAATTTTTCTAGGAATGTAAATTGATGCCAGCAAAAATAGGACTCGGCAGAACTGACAGTAAATGGTACAGTAGTCCCTCTATTTTACAACCCTCTATTTTAAGACCACCCTTGATTATAAGGCCACTTGATTTGGTCCCAAAGGGCAATTTTCTGTGTTAAATTACCTTTATTTTAAGACCACCTGCAATAAGACTACATTTTCTTGGTCCCATGGGTGGTCTTAAAATAGAGGGACCACTGTAATGGAAGTTAATCACACCACACAGGTACATGGCCAGGTGACTAGTACATGTAGTTTGTATTATGTGACAGGAAATAAAGGATAATGGTATATCTCCCATCTCAATCAGTGAAGATTTCTCAATCCCTGTCCTGTATAACAGGCATGATGTACATGTAGTACTGTATAATCTGGAAGGAGAAGTCAGCCAGTGCAGTCTCACCTGCAGTTTCACTTTCATGTCCGATAGGCACATCCCTATATTTGGCTTGAAAGATCTGGTTAGGCTGATGTTACCCGGGAACTTTGTCAAGGGGAACTAATCGTTGGAAGATGCTACTTGTATCCTGTGCGGCTCAGTAATCAGGCTAATGGCCTGTACTGTGTATGTATGTGGGCCTCTATACTGGCTTTCCCTGCTCAATACAGCTCTACTTCCACTTCATAAGGTGTGTGCTCTAATTAGGGAAAGATGAAAAGATACCAAGCATTAAAGAGTATTAAGGTTCGTCATATCAATGTTACCTAGAGGCTTAGAATATGACCTAATTCTAGGTGGATGCTAAAAGAAATAGGGGAAAAAAATTGAAAAGCTTGCGGCTCTCTGTTGTTCAGACAGGATAACAATACCTTGACAGGGGAAGAGGGTTTAGCTGGCTATGATTTAGCAGGTTAGGGGAGACTTCCTCTGTCTCCTTCAGCTGGCTTTCATCTGGTGAGTTATAACAGGACAGAAGAGTGGCCTCAGCAACCGGCAAAGACTGTATTGATTTCTGACCTGGCGTCTCTCTATACATGCCATCTCCCTGCCTGACTGGGGGGGGAGGGGGGGGGGGGGAAGACAGGTGCTCACATCCTTCTATAGAACCCACCAGGATATGCCAATAATGATGGCGCCATATAATTGTGATTTTCAGT